>ENA-OXEC01000621-OXEC01000621.1-human-gut-metagenome-genome-assembly--contig:-NODE-621-length-11652-cov-6.92412_pt1 | contig 11652 bp, 10 predicted proteins | sample MGYA00249351_ERZ652235 | MGnify/ENA primary metagenome ERZ652235 (study PRJEB26925, sample SAMN05826906) | human gut metagenome | biome: ENVO:2100002; feature: ENVO:00000062; material: ENVO:00002003...
CGTTTTCGGTTTGACCAATCACCACATTGTTTAATTCACGTAATTTCTCGTGGTAAGGTTTATAGATTTCCGCAATTTTCTTATCTGCTTCAAGTGCTTTAACTGGAACCGTTTTAGATTCTTTCTTCACTAATTTCACTTCTTTTTTATCGTTGATATCAAAAGTTAAATCCACTTCAGATACCACGGTACCGTAGCGGTGTGGTTCAGTGATTAGTGTGTTTTTAATGGTTTCACTTGGCACATCTTTGTGCATGTGACCCGCGATAACCACATCAATACCATCTACTGCATTGATCACATCACGCATACCGGTATCAGGAATATTATTTTCATTATCGATACCCATGTGGGTCACCGCAATAATCGCATCCACACCTTTTGCTTTTAATTTCTCAACTTGCGTACGCGCTTCTTCTGTCGGTGAAGTAAATTTCATGTCTTTTAAGTTGCCCGTATCTTCTTCAAATTTTGCTGACATTGGGGTACTTAAACCAATAATCCCTAACTTCACGCCATCTTTTTCGATGATGGTTGTCGCATCGATATAACGTTTGTCATTTTTCTTATGATAGAAGTTTGCGGTTAATTTTTTCGCTTTGATATCTTTTAGGATTTCATCTAATGCTTTCATCCCAAAGTTAAACTCGTGGTTACCCAATACGAAAATATCATAATTCATTTCGTTTAATACTTTTGGAATCGGGTGATCTTTATAGTATTTTTTATCTTTTGCAAACACATCGATTTGGTTATCTTGGATCGCATCACCGACTTCCACTAACACCACGTTTTTATTATTTTTACGCACATCTTTCACATAAGTTGCAATTTGTGCATAAGAACCAGATTTGTCCTCTACGTCTGCACCATAGCTCCAAGGTACGATACGACCGTGAACATCGGAGGTCCCTAATAATTTAATATTCACTTCTTGTGCCATTGCTGTGCTAACAGCAGAAAGCGCAAATAATGAGCAAAGTAATTTTTTCATAGAATTTCCTTTAAAGTTGCACAAAGTGCAGTTAAAAATGCCGGAGAATTATAGCGGTGAATCGATTGCTTACATAATTTTATTTTGAAGAAAAATAAAATTTGTGAGCTTGTTCACATTTCATTTGGAGGATTAATGCCCTGTTTGAGAAAACAAGTTAATCACTAAAACGCCACTGATAATCAACACTATACCTATCAGCCCTGCGGTATCAATTTTCTGACCAAATGCGAAATATGCCACAATAGCGGTCAGAACAATACCAACGCCCGACCAAATGGCGTAAACCAAGCCCACGGAAAGTGTTCGGAAAACAATGGAGACAAAATAAAACGAAATGGCATATAGCGCTAATGAACCAACGGTGGGTAAAAGTTTGGTAAAGCCATCACTGACTTTTAATAAATTCGTTGCTACGATTTCAAGGCAAATAGAGATAGCAAGTAATGTCCAAGGATTCATATCAATCAAACAGTAAAATAGAAAAACACTATTCTACCTTAAGCGGCAGATGGATGTAATCGAATTTGACGAGCCATGGCTTGCATATAAGGCGCCGTTTGTTCAAAGAAATAACGGTAAGAGGCACATAAATAATTATGTGGATTAGGTTCATTTTCGAGAGAAATAAAACGATGTTTCGGGCAGCCGCCATAACAGAGTTTACGAAACTCACAATGACGGCAAAGTGCGATCAATTTTTGTGATTTTTCTAAACCGAATTGTTGCTGTTTACTGGAAAGCACAATCTCTGTTAAAGGTTGCTGAGTTAAATTTCCGACCTTGTATTCGGGATACACAAAATGATCGCAAGTATACACATCGCCATTGGCTTCCGTGACAAGCGATTGCCCGCAAGTAGGTTGATGAACACAGGTTGTAGAAGGATAACCAAGCCATTGTCCAAGCAGATTATCAAACTGCGACACATAAATTTTTCCTACATCATGCTCATACCATTCATGAAAGACATCCACGAGAAATTGTCCATAACCTTCTGATGGTACTGAAAAATCAATGACAGATTGTGTTTGTGCATGACGTTCGACAATAGGAATAAACTGCATATAAGCCGAGCCAAGCTGTTTGAGCGCTAAATAAGTTTCTCTTCCTTTTTGCCAGTTTTGATCATTAATGACGGTAAGCGTATTAAATTCCACGCCATATTCTTGAAGCAGATTTAATGCTTTCACGACTTTTTCAAAGGTAGGGTTGCCGTTACCCGAAATACGATAACGATTATGCACGGCACTTAAACCGTCAATAGAAAGCCCAATGAGAAAATGATTTTGTTTGAAAAATGCAGCCCATTGCTGATTAAGTGCGATACCATTGGTTTGAAAGGTGTTTGTGATCTGTTTACCTTGAGCAAATTCCTGCTGATATTCAACGGCTTGTCGATAAAAATCTAAGCCTAAAAGAGTGGGTTCACCACCTTGCCAAGCAAATTCAACCACATTGCCGGCGTGAGATTGGATATAGTTTTTGACGTAATGTTTTAAGGTGTCTTTTGACATAAAAGGCGCATATTGCCCAAACTGTTCTGATTTTTCCAAATAGAAGCAATATTCACACTGAATGTTACAGTGAAAACTGCTTGGTTTCGCCATTAAGTGAAAATGAGCTTGTGGTGGAAAAACAGACATCAGCCATCCTTTGTTACAACATTATTTATGACCTGATATTCGATCAAATGCCCCGTTTTGTTTGAGTTCTTTCGCAATACGAATGGCGGTTTCGGTTTCACAGCCAGCATATTCCGCAATTTCGCGATACGTCCAATTATAATCAGGAAAGTTTTGTTTGAGGAAATATAAACTATCCATCACACGATCTAAGGTGCGTAAATAGGCACTTTTTGCTAAACGCTCTTCGGCTTCACGTAGTTCATCAGCCAAGATCTGCAGTAAACATTGGCTCATCACCGTATTATGCGTAAAAAACTCGCTCACTACATTAGGCTTGATGCGAGTAATCTCTGCATCAATTAAGACTTTCGCATTGCAATGATAGTGTTTATCCGTCATGGAGAATAAGGTTCGGAAACCAAAATAATCCCCTTTGGAATATAACCGCACCAAGCTTTCCTTGCCATTTTCAAGGGTATGAAATAAGCCAATCAAGCCTGCTTGCACATAATAAAACTCATGAGCCGCCTCACCTTGTTGATACAAGAAGGAGCCTTTCGGCAAGTGATGTAACTCGGTGAGCTGGCAATGTGATAACTCAGTAGGCTTGATTGCGCAATTTTCCATAAACGTCCTTCAAAGTGCGGTCAGTTTTTTCTTTGTTTTTTATACTTCGTGAATAATTCGATATACCCAGTTTTCTAGCGGATCATTTAAGCGTTTCATTTCTTGACGCATTTCTTCTAGCATCTCTTTTTTAACTGCTTCATATTCTGGCTTATAGAACAAATTATGCATTTCAGCCGGATCATTTTTTACGTCATAAAGCTCACAAATATCCGAAGCATTAAACACCAATTTATAGTCTTTACGGTGCCACATACGTTGTTCAAAGTAAACAAAATGCCCCGCTAACTGTGCCAATACCCCTTTTCGTTGATTATCTTGATGTTGACGAACGATCGGTAAAATACTTTCCCCTTCAAAGGCCTGAGGAATAGGCTGATTAGCGAGATCATAAACGGTCGAGGTTAAATCATGGAGATAGACAAGGTTATCATCTTGTTGATTAACACGATTTGAATTCGGGTCTTTGATAATCATCGGAATGTTGTAGGTGGTATCGAACATGAACTCCCCTTTCTCAATCATTCGATGAGCGCCCATCGCATCACCATGATCAGCGGTTGCCACAATAAAAGTGCGGTCATAAATACCGTTGTTTTCTAAGAAGGTAAATAGCTCACCAATTGCATCATCAATCAAGGTGATATAACCCCAGAATTTTGTGATGACTTCTTTCCAATGATCTTCACTCGCTTCCCACATGCCCCACATTTTAGAGATGGTACGATAGTGCCCTGGTTTGCCTTCTAGTGGCTTAAAGAAGCTTTCGTCTAGTACCACATCTTCTTTTCGATACATGGAATAATAAGGTTCTGGCACGATACAAGGCGTATGCGGTCCCCAGAAATTAATCCATGTGAAGAACGGTTTATTTTCAGCAAGTGATTCACTAATATAGCTTTTCGCTTCATCAATAATGAAATACGGAATGGTTTGTTCTTTTGTGCCTGAAAGCAAACCGCAAAGCTCTTGCACGCGCAAATGTGGGTTATCACCGAAATACGCACGACTCACTTCAGGAATGTCATAGCCTTTTTCATCCAACCATTCTTTATAACGATTGGAATGTGTCGGCGGTTGGTTGAACACTAAATTTTTATACACGCCGCTGCCTGGATAACCATAACCATCAAAGTTATGCCCTTTAATGCCGTAATCTTCTGGTACGGATTTTGTCCCAACGTGCCATTTTCCTACGACATAGGTGTTATAGCCATCTAGTTTACCGATATTTGGTGCCGCTTCACTCACTTCACCTGTACCGCCTTTTTCACCATTACGAATGATGCCATGTGTGGACGGCATTAAACCAGTAAAGAGTGATGTCCGTGCAGGTCCACAAACGGAAGCTGGTGTAAAAGCATTATTAAAACGCACGCCATCTTTAGCTAGACGATCGATATTCGGGGTTTTAACGATCTGGTGACCATAAGCACCCAACATATCTTTACGCACTTGGTCGAGTAAAATATAGATAATGTTCATACACAATCCTTATCTATTTTAAGGGCGTACGTGATGTACGCCCGACTGCTTAATTTTGGTTAGAAAGATGTAATTGATGTTCTGTTTTTTCATTTTTTGGTCTAAAGACAATCAATGCGATGAGTTGTAATACCGCATATACTTCCAACACTAACATTGGATTGCCATCTGGTGAAGCAATACCAATTGGTGATAAGAATGCATAAAGCGCAATTAAACCAAGAATCAATGAAACAGACGTCACTTTAATATATTTCCAATTGGTTAAGTCCACGTCGCCTTTATTGATGGTATTTTCCACATAAGGTTCACGTTTTAAGAATTGACCTAGAATCAACATGAAAACAACATCAAATACGAATAATCCACCCATGACATACACGAAATTGATTTTCACATTGAACACCCAAACAATACTGAAATAAAGTACTACGTGTACAAGTAAAGCAATACGTGCAGCCAAGCCAGAAACAGTTTTATTAAATAAACCCACAGCAAATAGTGCCACGATTGGAATATTTACAAAACCGGCAAAACGTTTAGTGATTAAGAAGATACCATCTGTACCAAACATCAAAAGTGGGCCAATAATCATGGTCACAATCGCCATAATGGTAGAGACTTTTTTCGCATAGACGATCAATTCTTGATCAGTACGTTGTTTTTTACTGATAGATGGTAATAAGTCTTTACAATAAATGGTCGCTGCAGAATTTAAGAACGAGTTAAAAGTACTTAAAATTGCACCGAAAAGTGCGGCAATAAAGAAGCCTTGTAATGCAGTCGGCATCACTTTATTGACCAATAATGGATAAGACGTATCAATTGGATTTAAGCCTTCACCTAAAATATGGAAACTCAATAAACCCGGTAAATTAAGAATAATCGGTAATGTGAGTAGGAAAAGCGCTGCAATTAAAATCCCTTTTTGACCTGATGCTAAATCCTTCGCCCCTAAACAACGTTGTACGATGGCTTGGTTCGTTGTCCAATAGAAGAAGTGAACAACCATAATACCGGTAAAAATTGTTGGCCAAGGAGTAGAGTCTGTTGAGCTACCAATGGCGTTCCATTTTTCAACGTGAGTGGTAGTGATAATATTCAAGCCTTCTGAAATGCTACCATTACCTAAATAAAGCAATGCAAATACAGGTACAAGCAACGCACCAATCACTAAGATCACGGCATTGATAGTATCGGAAACCGCTACCGCTTTTAACCCACCAAAAATCGCATAAATAGCACCAACTACACCGATAGCAATTACAGTATAGACAATTGCTTGCGCATAACTTAATCCGAAAATAGTTTCTAGATTGAAGATTTTATTAAATGCAATCGCTCCGGTATAAAGTGCGGTCGGAATAACGATTAAAAGATAGAAGACTAAGAATAACCCTGACATAATCAAACGAGTTTGTCGGTCAAAACGATTTTCAAAGAATTCTGGAATGGTGGTATAACCGTTACGCAAATATTTCGGTAACATATAAAGCGCCAAGAAACAAAGCGGAATCACAGTTGGCACTGTCCACGCAATAATAGAAAAGTTGTTTTGATAAGAAACGGCATTCACGCCAATCAATTGCTCTGTTGAAAGAGAGGTCAACACCATTGAGCAACCAATCACAATACCGCTTAATCCTCGTCCCGCTAAGAAATAACCTTTCGAGGTGGTTAAATCATCGTTTTTAGTACGTAGCCATGAAACATAGGCCACTAAAGCCGTTACGATGAGGAAACTCGAAACCGTTAATAGCATACGCTCCTCCTTGTAGAAGCCATTATTAAATTCCATTTATAGACTACTGCTAGGTGTATAAAGAGCATATGATAATTGTCATACTGATTGTGTGAGAAGGATCACAAAATTAAAATAAAGTCTATTTTTATAGATAATTATGAGCAAGATCATAAATTATTTATTTATCCAAAAGAATAATAATGCCGTACTCCCACACAAAAGGAGTTTGAAATGAGCTTACAGTTAATTCTTATTTTGATTTTATGTGGTGTCATGACGAATATCATGTCGGCCATTTTTGGTATTGGTGGCGGTGTATTGATGGTACCTATTCTCTATACCTTATTCCCACAATTTCCTTTGCAAATGATTGCTGCAACATCGTTGACGATTGTCATGGGATCATCCTTTATTAACTTGATTTATTTCTATAAACAAAAAGTATCAATTAATTACAAAGCGATGCTCATTTGGTCTGTGGGCATGATTATTGGTGTACAGCTAGGATTTGAATTAAGTTTTTACGTGCCAGATATTGCCATCATCAGTGTATTTGTTATCACCCTTTCTCTATTAGCAATTCGCACTATTTTTAGTAAAGAAAGTGTTATGAATCAGCAAGCAACAGCTGATGAAACCATAAAAGGAATGGGCCTTTCGACTTTTGGGGGATTTATTGCTGGTATGACGGGTATTGGAGGAGGCTCAATCATGGCACCTTTAATTGGTCAGCTAAAATCCGTTAAAGCCCATCAAATTGCCCCTTATACCAATGCAATGATGTTTATTGGTGGATTAGGCAGCCTTTATGGCTATCTTTCAAAAAGCTCACCGCATCACTTTGGTTGGCAAATAGGTTACGTTAATTTTTCGATCGTGATTATTGTCGTGCTAAGTGCTTTTGTAACAGGTTTTTTCTCGATGAAAATTCGAGGTAAATTATCGCCGCACTTAGTCAAAAAACTATTAGGCATTATTTTATTGGTGATAAGTGCCTATATGTTACTTATCCATGCTATAAAATAAAAAAATGGCAGAGGAAAACTCCCTCTGCCATTTCGATTATTTTTCTTCTTTTTTCACTTCATCCCACAGAATATCCATTTCGATTAAAGAAAGATCTTTCAGTGATACGCCTCGTTCTAAGGCCTTTCCTTCAACTTTGCGAAAACGTTGTTCAAATTTATTATTCGCCTTACGTAAAGCCTCTTCTGCGTTACATTTAAGGTGACGAGACAAATTGACTGTCGCAAAAAATAAATCCCCAATTTCCTCTTCTATTCTTTCTTGATTGCGAGGTGTTTGGTTGACCTCATCTCGTACTTCCTTCAATTCTTCTTCAACTTTAGCAAATACAGGCTCAAGTTCATTCCAATCAAATCCAATCTTTGAACACTGTTTTTGAATTTTCTGTGCTCTTAACAATGCAGGAAAAGCATTCGGCACATTATCTAAAATAGACTGTTGTTTTTGAGCTGATTTTTCTTGTGCTTTGATGCTGTTCCAACGAGCTAAAGCTTCTTCTTCATTTCCAGCTGTTGCATCACCAAATACATGAGGATGGCGACGTACAATCTTTTCAGAAATATCATTAAGAACATCATCAAATGTAAAATAACCATCTTCAGAAGCAAGCTGACTAAAAAATACAACCTGTAATAAAAGATCGCCAAGCTCTTCTCTTAAATTAGCAATATCTTTCTTTTGGATGGCATCAATGACTTCATAAGTTTCTTCGGTTAAACAAGGAATCATGGAGTCATAATTTTGTTTAAGATCCCAAGGACAACCGCCATTAGGGTTACGTAATTGTGCAATTAATTGAATAAAATCTTGAATGGAATAATGCATAAGAATATCTCTGAAATAATAAAAGTGCGATTAGTATAAAACGAATAGCAAAATAGACAATATTCTTAAAGAAATCAAAGATAATTTGATATGAAATAATGGCAGGGGCGGAGAGGCTCGAACTCCCAACACCCGGTTTTGGAGACCGGTGCTCTACCAATTGAACTACGCCCCTATTGGTATTAAGAATTGGCGGAATGGACGGGACTCGAACCCGCGACCCCCTGCGTGACAGGCAGGTATTCTAACCAGCTGAACTACCACTCCGCTAAGTGCTGGGTATAATAATGATGAACGTTAAAACCGTCAATCTTTTTTTTCTTTTTTATGTTTATCTGATTAATAGATAACCGATTAATGTGAGGTTTCATCCCCCGCACGAATAGACCAAAAACATTTGCCATCGCTTTTTTTATTGACCAATTTAAGGAAATCTAAATGGGCTTGGAGTTCATCATCAGTGGGTTGTAACACTTTTAAATTTTGCGAAAAATTGACCGCACTTTGAAGATCTTGCATATTAGCACCCGCTTGGATAATTGAACTATCCGCATGATCTTCATCAAATAGACTGGTTTGACCGCCCGTCATGGATAAATAAACGTCGGCTAAAATCTCCGCATCCAGTAACGCACCGTGGAGTGTTCGTTTGCTGTTATCAATGCCTAAACGATCACACAAAGCATCTAAGCTATTACGTTTTCCCGGGTACATTTGGCGAGCCATTTGCAATGTATCAGTGACGAGGCAAATGTCGGTTGTTTTGATATCTAACCCAAGTTTACGGAATTCATAGTCCATAAAGCCCACGTCGAAGGGGGCATTATGAATCAGCAGTTCGGCACCACGAATGTATTCAATAAAGTCTTGTGCAATCGTTTTGAAATCCGGTTTATCCGCCAGCATTTCATCCGTAATACCATGAACTTTAATAGCATCAGGATCAACCAAACGATCTGGTTTAATATAAATATGAAAATTATTGCCCGTATATTTACGGTTGATCATTTCCACGGCGCCAATTTCAATAATGCAATGCCCTTCGTAATGCGCACCAATTTGGTTCATACCGGTGGTTTCAGTATCCAGTACAATCTGGCGATCCGGATTTATCATTGTTCTACCTATCTGTTTCCTTTAAAATACTGCCTATTTTACACAAGCTCGAATTAGTTATGCAAAAACAGATTGAAATTTTTACGGATGGATCTTGCCTAGGCAATCCGGGAGCCGGTGGCATAGGGATTGTCCTGCGCTATAAACAGCACGAAAAACATATTTCAAAAGGGTATTTCAAAACCACCAATAATCGCATGGAATTACGAGCAGTGATTGAGGCTTTAAATAGCTTAAAAGAACCTTGCCATGTGACGCTTTATAGCGATAGCCAATATATGAAAAATGGCATCACACAATGGATTTACAATTGGAAGAAAAACAATTGGAAAGCGAGCACGGGCAAAGCGGTAAAAAATCAGGATTTATGGATTGCGTTAGATCAGGCGATTCAAACCCATAACATTGATTGGCAGTGGGTGAAAGGCCATTCAGGCCATCGTGAAAATGAAATTTGTGATGAATTAGCTAAACAAGGGGCAGAAAATCCGACCTTCGAAGATATCGGTTACGAAGGATAGTCTGCACCTTGTTTTAAGAGCGGTTATTCTTGATAACGAATTAACCCTTCTTGCTGTGTAGTGGCAATTAATGTGCCATCTGCAGCAAAAATTTGTCCTCTCGCTAAACCACGCCCAGCAAAAGCATTATTACTTTCAATGGCATGTAAGTGCCAATTATTTAAATTGAAAGGGCGGTGGAACCAAATGCTGTGGTCGATTGTAGCCACTTTCATCCCTTTCTGTAAAAAGCCTTTCCCATGTGGGTGAAGTGCGGTCAAAATACAGTGGAAATCAGAAAAATAGGCCAAGAGGCATTGTTGAGTCTGCAAATCCAGTGGTGCCTCTCCATTGGTTTTAAACCAAGCATATTGTTCTGGCGGCAGTTCTCGACCATCAAATGGATTGTTCAAATATCGGCTATGAATCTGAAATGGTCGCTCTTGAGCAAATTTTTCACTCAAGCTTTCAGGCAAAGTCTGCGCCACTTTTAACATGATTTCGTGTTCATCAATGCATTGTTCAGGGCCTGGCACTTGCGGCATGGCTGATTGATGCTCGAAGCCTTCTTCGGGTACTTGAAATGATGCAGTGACATGACAAATCACATTTTTATGTTGAATAGCTTTTACGCGTAACGCAGAGAAGTTGCGTCCTTCACGTAAAGTTTCTACATCATAAATAATCGGGTATTGACTGTCGCCAGGTGCTAAAAAGTAAGCATGGCAAGAATGGAGTACTCGCTCCGGCGGGGCAACTTGCATCGCGGCAGAAAGAGATTGTGCCACGACTTGGCCACCAAATACTTGGCGAAAACCTAAGTCTTCACTGGCTCCGCGAAAGATAAGATCATCAATTTTTTCTAATTTTAACAATTCGATGAGTTGATTTAATTTATCCGACATTGTTTTTTCCTTTTATAAATACAAAAAGACCGCATAGTTATGCGGTCTGAAGCGTTTTTATACGTTAAAGCGGAAGTGCATGATATCACCATCTTGGACGATGTAGTCTTTACCTTCTAAGCGCCATTTACCTGCTTCTTTTGCTCCGTTTTCACCTTTGAATTGGATGAAGTCATCGTAAGCAATTACTTCTGCACGGATGAAGCCTTTTTCAAAGTCAGTATGGATTACAGCCGCTGCTTTAGGGGCGGTTGCACCCACAGAAACCGTCCATGCGCGCACTTCTTTCACACCTGCAGTGAAGTAAGTTTGAAGATTTAATAAGGCATAACCTGCACGAATTACACGGTTTAAGCCTGGTTCTTCAATACCAAGGTCTTGTAAGAATTCGATTTTTTCATCATCATCAAGCTCAGCAATTTCTGCTTCAATCGCCGCACATACAGGCACCACAACAGAGCCTTCTTTTTCTGCAAACTCACGTACTTTGTCTAAATACGAGTTATTTTCAAAACCGTCTTCATTTACGTTCGCAATGTACATGGTTGGTTTTAATGTGAGGAAGTTATAGCTTTTAATTGCTAATAATTCATCTTTATCTAACTCAACAGAACGAATCATGCCTGCTTCAGAAAGTACAGGAAGGATTTTTTCCATCACCGAGAGTTCAAATTTTGCGTCTTTATCACCACCTTTAGCGCGTTTTTGTAAACGTTGGATTGCACGTTCACAGCTGTCTAAGTCAGCAAGGGCTAATTCAGTATTGATGGTTTCGATATCGCTTAATGGATCGATTTTACCC
>ENA-OXEC01000624-OXEC01000624.1-human-gut-metagenome-genome-assembly--contig:-NODE-624-length-11598-cov-13.9685_pt1 | contig 11598 bp, 9 predicted proteins | sample MGYA00249351_ERZ652235 | MGnify/ENA primary metagenome ERZ652235 (study PRJEB26925, sample SAMN05826906) | human gut metagenome | biome: ENVO:2100002; feature: ENVO:00000062; material: ENVO:00002003...
GAGGGTTCGAATCCTTCACCCGCTGCCAAAGCTCCGAAGCCTTTAGCGATAAGGGTTTCGGAGTTTTTCTTTATTTTTCAATGGTTTGCGGGCGTTTTTGAAGTTTCATAAATGAGAGCTACGATAACAAGTCTGATACTTAAAAATACCCTTTTGAAAAAGAAAATGCTAACAAAAATGCTAACGGATTTTCAAATGCCATAGGTAAGAGAACACCGCCCTATTAACGGGCGGTGTTCTTATTGTCGCCTTTATCAATCTCGTTCCAGCTCAGTCATAAAACGACGGATGGCTTCGCGTTCCCTCTCGTTGGTCGCGCTCTCCATCATATCGCGGGCCTGCTCCATCATGGCCTCGACGGCGTCATGCCGGGAATACCCGCCGTCACGGCTATAGCCACCCCGGTCATTGCTGTAGCCGTCACGGCTATAGTGCCCGCGGACGTAGTGGCGGCGGCGGTAGCTGGAGCCGCGGCTATAGGAGTCGCCAGAGTAACCGCCGTCCTCCTCCAGCGCACAAATTTTGTCGATGTTCTTATAATGGTGTCAGTGAGCTTGTGAGCCAGTTCCAGGTCGCCAGTTCCAGGTCGCCCTTCCGGGTCAGCTCCTCCAGCCTTCCGGGGAACCGAATCAAAGCCTTTGCCATAGGGTCACCACCAGCCCCAGCCGTGCCATGGAGCGTCGCTGATGGTATCCTCATCGTATCCCGCCGCGTAATAGTATTTATCCTTCACCTCGTCGCTTACATTCATCTGGTCGATCACATTGAGGACTTTTTTCTTTTTAGAGCCTGGTATGGTTTTCCCATTCTCGTCCTTGTCGCCCTCAATGTCCACAGTGGCCGCACGGAACAAAATGTAATCTTCCGGGGATAGGTCGCTCTGCGCAGCCGTTTTTACCCATCCGTCCAACTCATAATTGCTGATCTCGGACTTTGTGGTCTTGTCCGCATACTCATAAACGCTGTCAATGACAAACGCCTTATCGGTATCGCTCATGCTCCGGTACGTCGGGTTGTCTATGATGTTCCCCAGCATTTCAAACTGCATCTGACCCCGCTTGGTGGCGTACTGCTCGTATTTCTCCTTGCTCAGGTCAATCCGCTCCCCGTCCACGGTGATATAGCGTTCCGGGCGGCTTGGCACAACAGTCTTGTCTCCCGTCTGGTCATAAATCCTCTGTATCTCCTCGTCCACCGGCGTCACCTGCTTGTTGGAGGTGTAGGCCGGATTGAGGAAATTGTTTGCCATGCGCAGCCAGAGGGGACCGCTGCTGTCCTCCCTGCCCCATGCGTCGATGTAGGGCATCTGCTGGTAGTCCCATCCGGGTATCCTGGCGCTGGCCCGGCCAATGGCATACTGGAGGTCGGTGGGCAGCCGCAGGTTCTTGTCGGTGTAGGTGGTCATGCGCACGTCCTCGGCGGAGCGCTCAATCTGTCCGCCAAAGGTGGGGATTGGCTGCGTGAAGTAGCTGACCAGCGCGGAGGAGGCCAGCGCCCCCAGCTTGTTCTCCGAGAAAGAAACGCTGTCAATTACATCGTTGAGGGACTGGAGCATGGACAGCTCCAGCATGGGGTCGGAGATGGACTTCAGGGCGGTGGAAATGCTCTCCGCCGTGTTTCCCCCCTGTCCCATGGAGTCCATCAGCTCCACGCCCATGAAGAAGGGCAGGGCCTCCGGGGCCAGCCAGTCCAGCGTGACATTCCCGCCGCCGGGCAGGTTCAGCGCGTAATTCTGTACGCCCGTCAGGTCGTTGATGGCGTCCTGCCCCTCGTCGTCCCCGCCGCCGCTGGTGACAATCCCCTGGGCGAACAAGTACGCTCCCAGCGCCATGAGCCCCGAGCCGGTGAGTCCGGAGGCGATGTGGTCGATGGCCTCCGCTCCCGTCATCCTGCCGCGCTTTACCTGTATCAGATCGTAGGTCAGGGCCTTTGCCAGCCCGGCCGGGCTGTACTCCATGCCCCGCACCAGGATATTGGCCGGGGTGCGCTTGAAGGGCAGGACGGCCTCACCGGCGGGCCCTAGGGCGCGGGCGATCTGCACCACCTTATCCGATACCATATTCCGATCCTGATAGGTGGCCTTCAGCGCCTCCCGTCCCGCGTAGTCCCGCGCCCGGCTGAGAAGCTGCGTGTCCACCGTGTTGTTCCGCATCTGCTCCGCCGTCACGCCGTTGGACTGGAGATAGCCGGCCAAAGCGTCGGCGTAGGTGATACGCTTGAAAATGGCGTCCTCCGCCTCCAGGGCCCAGGAGTTTATCTTGCGGCCCGCCTCCAGAGGGGCGGTGCGGAAAATACGGCGGCGGCTGTTGATTTCCGTTCGAATGTCGTCATACTTGTTCCCGGAAAGCACGTCCCGCACGTTTGACCAATCGGCCCACGCCGCCTTATAGAGCGCGGGATTGGCCGCGAACGACTTGGTGCGTCCCAGCCTTCCGCCGCTGATTTTAGAGACCCCCGCCTCAATGGTTGCTGCCACCCGGTCCTTTGTCCAGCGCAATGGCTGGAATCCGACGTTGCCCACGATGTTTCGGATGTGCGTCCTTGGGTTAAAGAGCATCGCCATATACCGCCAGGCGTTCCACTTATCCTTCCATTTGGCGGGCACCTGGTCAGCCACGTTCTGATAGATTTTGTCCAGCACCGCGTCCCGGCCCGCCTGGTCGGTCTGCTGGTTGAACTCCTCAATCAACGACGGGTCAATGGTGATCTCCAAATCCTTGTAGTTTTTCTGGATGGTCTTTTCCAGCTCGCTCACCACGCGCTTGGCGGCGTAGAGCTGGTCACTGGGGGCCAGCTTGCGCAGGATGGAGGCCGCCTGTACCGCCTGCCCGGCGGTGGTCTCCATCTGTGCGTAGAGGGAAAGCAGCTCCGCCGTGGCCTTCCCGTCTCCCGCGTTGGCGGCGTTGATGAGAAGCTGCTGGCCCAGGGTAGCGATGTCTTTGGACACGACGCCCTTGCGTACCTGGGCAGAAAACTCCTCCAGCGCCCTTTGATAGCCCTTCTCCTCAATCGTCCGCACCGCCCGGTCAATGGATGCCCGGTCACTCCGGCGGTTATAGGACAGCTCCCCGCGCAGCACCATGTTCTGGATGTCCCCCACCACCTCGTCGGGGATGGCCTTTGCACCCATGGCGGTGGAGGCGGTCTTGCGGATACGGCGGCCCTGGGGGTCTGTGGTGGGAACGTCCACCGGCCGGGCCGCGTTGGCCCCCTCGGGGAAGAACTCGCTTCTGGATGCTTGGAACAATGCCCACGGGCCTGCTTTATTGGCGCCGACCGCGTTTTCAGGAAGATTCGCGCTGCCTGAACCCAGCAAGTCATAGACATCTGGCGCCGCCCCCACCGAGCTCTCCGGGCCCTGCGCCTGGGCCGGCCCGACGCCAGTCTGGTTCTCCACTGGATGCCTCGCACCTTCCATGATGGTATCCAGCTCTTGGATGTACGCATCGTAATCCTGGAACGCCCCGGAAAACTGCGCACGGGCGTTCTCCGGGTCTGCCTTATGGTAGCCCCAAATAACCGCGTTCAGTTCATCGTATGCGGTGTCCAGTTCATCCATCGTCAAATCCAGAATACTCTTTCCTTTGAGTCTGCTTTGGAGGATAATTCCAAGGACTTGATCCGCATCTTCCCCGTAATTCAGCCGCTCTCCAATTTGATTCATAAAGCTGTTGTACTGCTGACTACCGCGCTGCTTCAAGGCGTGAACCGATTCGTGATATCCAATCACATCTGCCAGATTTTCGGGAACCGCATCTGAAATATAGATTTTTCCGCCGCTTGTAAGCGCCCATGCACTCGGGTTTTTGGATTTTATTGTAGCGTCATCTACAACAAACACATCCGGAGCATACTGCTTCGCAGAGGATAGCACTCGTCTGGCCGCCGGTGTTGGAGTTTCAATCAGGTGTCCCTTTGCCCATTCAGATGTTTCTTGGCTCTTTCCTCCATCAGTTTGTGAAGATGCTCCTTCTCCTCCGGTGTAAGTTCTCTGATCTCCGCCCCGTACATCTGCTGCATAAACTCCTTGAAGTTCGGGAGCTGCCGTTTCTCTTCCGCCATCATTCACGCCTCCTGTTCGAATATTTTGTGTGCCTCCATCATAGACCGCCCCGGACGGATTGTCAACGGCGCTGCGCTGGTAGGCGGGGGAGCCGGGCAGGAAGAGACCGCCTTTGGCCTCTTCGACCGTCGGCAAGGTAACGGCCAGCGGATTTCCGCCGGAGTACCGGGCCATGTTCTGGCCTGCCTGGATATTGGCGGTGGCTCTCCGGGCAATGTCCTTGTTGCTCCCGATAGCCCTCCGGGTGGTTCTGATATCAGAGGCCGCGTTGGAAATCGCCCCCGGCAACTCTAGGCCGCCTTGGAGCACTCCGGCGGCCACCGCGCCCATGAGCGCGCTCTGCGCAATCTCTTCCGGTGTGGCGTTGGGGGCGTCCGGGTCATAAATGGCCCGCTGCAAATAGGGGGTGAGGACGGTGGAAAGCGCTTCCTCGCCGCCCTCGCCTGCGATATCCAAGGCCCGGCTGACCAGGGGGCTTGCCTTGACCGCCTCGGCAATCTTCCCCACCTTACCGCCGCCCAGTCCGGGAATACCGCCCGCGATGCCCTCAATGGCGGTCTCCAGGGCCCCGGAGGCCGCGCCGAAGGCCAGAGCCTGCCCGGTGTCCGCCCCCTCCGCCTTGGCCTGGCTGGCCGCGTTGCCCGCCGCCTGGAGGCCGAACAGCGCCCGGCCCACGTTCTCCCCGCGGGAAATCGCCTGGGCGGCGTTGAGCCCCTTCCCCGCGGAGGACACGATCTTGGACGCGCCAATGCCTGGGAGCATCTGCACTACGGTCTGCCCGATGCCCGTCACGTTCTGCGCACCCTGGCTGGGATGGTACTTCTCCACCAGTTTCTGCTCCAGGTCTTGCGTTATACTATTATTTAGAAAAGCATCGGCGTTTCGCCCGGCCCACTCTGATACCGAGTTGGGAGCCATTCCACCAAGAGAACTAATCCCCTGCACTCCCTTATAGAAGCCACTGCCGATGAAGTCTGTAACCCCTTCCGCCGCCCCTAAAAGAGCCGTACCAGCCCGTCCCCATGCATATGGGCTAATGAGTTCATCTGGAGAAGAAGGCAAAATGCTGAGTCCTTCAAAAAATCCACTTTTAGCCGGGGTGGTCAAGGGGTTTGCGCTCTCTTTCGCCTTTGGGAGAGTAAGCTTCTTCCCCTTGCTCTCAGGCAGCGCGGCGGGCGGCGCGGATTTTACCATCCGCTGCTCCGGAGCACGACCCGCACCACTTCCAGAGAAACCGCCGCCCTTCTGCTGGGAAGCCAGTTGTGCATCCACTTCCTCTCCAGTCTGTTGGAGCGCCTGATGCCGAACCGCCAATGTCAGCGAAAGCGCTCGCCGTTCGGCCTCGTCCTCCTGATATGCCCGGCTTGCTTTATAGCGTTCCCATGCGTTGGCCATGTCTGTGCCTCCTGTTTACCCGATGTTGTATCCATAGGGACGCATGAGCTCCGCCAGTTCATTGAACTGCGCCTCGCTCAGCCCGCCCGCAATCTGATCCATATACCGCTCTGCGGCCTCAAAGTTCCCAGACCGCAGGTTCAGCAGCAGATTGTGCTTTACCGCATTCCACTCGCTGCCTTTTACGGTGCCAGTCTGCACCGCTGTCGAGTACCCGGGCCCCCACTCGCTTTCGCCCGCTGGATTCCTTCCAGATATCTTGTTGGAAATATCAACTGCCGCATTGATGGCCGCATCAATAGCGGCTTGGTCTATTCCGCCGGTCTCCGTTCTTTTGTCGTCGTTGATCGGCTTTCCTCCTTTTGTGCCTCCGTTCCCGCTACTTCCTCCAGAACTTCTGCGACTGGTTCCACCTCCAACGGTGTTGCCGGAGGAAAGTTGCTGCCGGTAATACTGGCTCAAATAGTTGGCGTATTCCTGGGAATATCCGGCCTGCTGTAGAAGCGCAGAACTGGGCATATTTCCAGTTTGCAGGATGTTGTCCACTTGTGCCTGTGCCAGCGCCTGCAACTCTGCCTGCTGCTGGAGGGCCGTTGGGTTGTTGTCCGTGTTGATGCCCATGTTATTGAGGTAGGAGTAATCCCCGTACTGGCCCGCCAGAATGGCGTTGTTCAGTTCATTCTCCCGCCTCAGATTTTGCGCGTCCAACTCGTCCAGGAACTGCCCGTAGCTGAAATTGCGGTCGGTGTTGTACTGGTTGAGCTGGTTAAGGTATTTGTCGTAGTCGCTCTGTTCCGCCCCCTGGACAACCCCCAGGTTGCTCAAATCCATGTTGTAGTCGTTCAGATACTGGTTGTAGGCCAGTTGGTAGAGGTCGGGAATCTTGTCGGTCAACTGGGCCGCGTAGTAGTTGGACGCCTGGTTGGCGGCGGCGTTGGCATAGGAGGAGGGGATTCCGCCGGAGGCGGCGGCCGCCGCGCCCAGGGCGTCCGCCGTGGCCCGCTGGCCCTCCCTGGTGTACTGCTTGCGGTAGTTCTGGTAGAGGGGGTCGGTGGCCGGGTCGTAGGAGAAGTCTGGCCGATCCAAAAGCCCCGCGATCAAATCCTGTATGGTGTCGTCATAGCGGCTCTCATAGGTGGGGGCCGCCTCATACTCGAAGTTTCGGGGCGACATGGGGTCAAGGACAAAGCTGCCGCCATTCCCGCCCCCGGTGTATCCGCCCCAGGAGCTGCGCAGGGCGTCCGCCTGCCGGTGGGCCGCGGCCCTCGCTTCGTCGGTGGTGGCGTTCCGGTAGTCCTGCTTGGTTTTCAGGATGGACATGCCGAAATCCGGGTTCTGCTGGGCCATCGAAAGGTCGGCCTGGGAGAACTGGCCCAAAAGCCCGCTGTCCTGCGCCGACTTCCGGAACTGGTCATAGGTATATCTGCTTTTTGCCATAGGGTTCTCCTTTCTTATTGCCGCCCGCTGGTACTTTTCAATTCGCTGCCGGAATAGCTCTCCCGCACCAGGGAGTAGAGCCGCCACCCACCGGTGCCGGAAAAGCGGATGCGGAAGTGGTCGCTTCTGCGGGGGATGATAGGCAGGTAGAAGCTCCGCTTCACCGTGGCGGAGAGGGTGGTCACCTCCCGCCACTCCCCGTCGCTGTCAAACTGCATTTCGATTTTGACCGACGCCCCGGCATCCAGCTCCATGCGCACCTGGAGCTTGGCGGTGCCCTTCTTGTTGGCGTCGCCCTCGGTGAAGTCGGCAAACTCCGCCATGCTCTCCACCGCGCCCTCCGGCGTTGCTTCCTCCGGTACGGTGCGGGTGTTCCCGTTGAGCCACAGCCTGCCGTCCGCCCCCAGGAAGTACAGCTCCGTGTCCCACCCGAAGCCAACGGCCTCCAGACTGTCCTCCTTGTGCCACACGCCTTTTGGGGTGTCGTAGACAAAGAGGGTGTGCCCGCCTGTGCTGTCCTCCAGGGAGACGTAATACTTCACCCCGTCGCTGCCCGCCACGCCGTTGCGGTAGCGGTCTGTCCCGAAGGGGGCGGCGACGCTCTGCGGGATGCCGCCGGAGTAGGCCACCACCCCCACCCGGCTCAGATAGTACAGCGTCTCCCCCGCAATGGCGAGACTGGCATGGCTGCCCGCCTCCACCCCCAGGGACGCGCTGCTCATCACCTGGAAGTTGCTGGGCTTGTCCCCATAGACCTTGTAGATCTGTTCCTCCTTGAAGAACACCGGGTAGCCCCGGTAGGCAAAGCACCCGGTAAAGTCCCCGGCGCTGCCCACGTCCACCGCATAGGAGTCGGTGCTCACCCCGTCAAACACATTCCAGTTGAACGGGTCGCCCAGCTTGGAGGCGTAGATGGTGTCGCCCTTACAGCCCCACAGACGGTTCTCGTTCTCGCACAGGAAGTCCAGCTCGGGCACCTCCCGCTTGACTGTCAGCTCCTCCGTGTCGCCGCCCTTGTTGATGGTGAAGGAGTTCTCATAGAACCGCAGATTGTCCCCGTCAATCTCCCGGATGACAATGGTCTGGTTGTTGCTCTCGTGGGTCTTTGCCCCGGATATGGTCACCGCGTCCCCCACCTTGAAGATGGAATCCCAGTCGGCCCCGGAGGCGTAGATGGTGTTGGCCTCGGCCTCCTCCTCCGCGTAGGTGCCGTCCTGAATCTTCGCGTTTCCGCTCCAGCCTGCCTCCAGGCTGCCGAACTCCCCCGTCAGGCGGTTGTAATACGCCTTGTCGGGCAGGATGATGATGTAGGCCCCCAGGGCGGCAAACTGCTTGCGCCCGTCCGAAACCTCTCCCTTTTTCTCTCCACCGGCATAGAAGCCCGTGCCGTCCACCCAATACAGCCCGTCCTTTGCATACAGGCCGTTGGGCTTTGCCAGGGTCTCCACCAGATACCGGGGCCGCCGGGCGGAGAGCAGCGGGGCGAGGTCGCTGGTCAGGTTCTTCATGTCCCAAAGCGTCCCGTCTCCGGCGGCCAGCCGGTGGTCATAGCCTCCGAAGCGGGTCTGCCCATACTTGCGGATGCCGTCGGCGTGTACCATATCCGGGAGCATGCTCACTCCTCCTTCGCGTCCCCACCGGACTCCGTATCGCCGGACTGCTGGGAAGCCATCAGCTCCAGGGCCCGGCGCAGCGCCATCCGGCAGGCCGCGACCACGTCCACCGCGTCGCCCCGCACCGGAAGGGCCGCCAGCAAATTGTAGGCGTTATTGATTTCGTTCCGCGCGTCGTTCATACTTGTGCCTCCTTAGTCAAATTGAATTGAGAGAGTCCATCAGATCCAGGAAAATGCTCGCCCGCATCAGGTCGCCCCTGGCCGGGGCGCGGGGGGTAGAAACGGGCGGGTCCATCGCCCGGATCGCGTAGACCGCGTGCTCCACGATTTCAGCGGTAATCGGGTCTCCGGAATAGGCCCGTTCAAAGGCCCCGTACTCCGGCAGCCCGACATAAAGCCTGAAATCGTTGATTCGGTTACAGAACTGGTTCCACTCATAGGCGGAGATCCGCACCGGACGCCCGGCCTGGATCACAGAAGACCAGTCCCAGTCGTCCGGCCTCTGCGCCGCCGGGCTTTCCACCGTAACCGTACCGGAACCGGCCGGCCAGTACGTTCCATCCTTAACCCGCGTGTAGCCCCAAAAATCGTAGGTACCGGGGTCGTAGCCCACCCACCGCCGGGTTGTGGAGGTGGAGCCCCCGGAGGCGGGGGCCCGCACACTGTCCACTACACCTGAAATACTGCTGGATGAGTGCGTAAACTGATACTTTGTGATGCCAGCCTCCACATAGCCGTTGGCCTGGTTAAAGGCAGAGCCCAGCCCCGTAATCCTCCAGCCAAACTCTTCCTCACCGCCGCTCAGACTCAAACTTGCCATACTTCCGCCTCCTATGCGAACACGGCTTCCACGTCCAGCCCGTGCACATTTGCGTTGCTGAAATCGACGCTGCCGCGTACAGTGGTGGACAGAAAATCCCACGTCGCCAAAGCGCCCGCAGGGGAGGAGAAATCGACGGATGGGGCGCTGCCTGCGAAATAGGAAATCTCCAGCATGTGGTATAGACTACCGTTATACTGACCATACATATTGAAGCTGCCGCCGCCCGCCGCCTGCGGGTATACGCTGAACTCATTGGCCTTGATGGTGGGGCTTCGGATCTCCGTGGAATCAATGTAAGTCGATTTGATGTAATTGGGCAGCCGGTTTTTGTCGGCGATATCATAGGCATCCTGCGCGGTCTGCTCCACATGATCGAAGTCGTCCTGCAACCGGGAGCTGAAATCGTTGAATGTGATATGCCCGGACAGGTTCAGGTTTGTGGCGTCAATCTGTCCGCCGTCGATGGTGAGGGTGTCCCCGCTGGCGTTGGTGATGGTTACCCCATTGGGGGCTATGCGCAGGGTTTGGCTTAGACCGGTCTCAAGGTCGCTGACCGACTGTGTGATGCCGTTCACGGTTACCGTGATGCGGGACAGGTCCCCCTCCGCGTTTGTCAACCGCACCTCCAGCGCCTTGGACGACTGCTGCAATGTGGAGACGTTCCCCTCCAGGTCGCTCACCTGGCTGGTCAAACTGGTGGAGGTTTGCTGTAGAACCGAAATGTTTCCCTCCGCATCCGTCATGCGGGAAATCAACTGCTCCGCGGTCACCGTCAGAGAGGACAGGTTTCCCTCCACGTCCTTGAGCTGGATATAAACCGGCTCCGTAATCAGGCCCGCAATCTCCTGAAAGGCGGTGTCGTTGAAGTTTTCCCGCCCAAGATTCGCCATTGAGTAGCGAAGCTGCTCCAGCAGCATGTATAGGTAATCGCTCACCATGCGGAACTTCTCATCCGTGCTCTGGTTCCCCATTAAATCCGGGAAACCGGTGTCAGCATTCAGCAGATTACTCGGCATTTGAACCACCCTCCGTTCTATCCGGCGGCTCTGTGGGCAGTTGTTTCAGGGCCTCCACCAGTTTTGCCGCCATCCCATTCCCGCCCAATGCCTTGTAGGCGTTGTACATGTCCAGCACGTTCTCCATACCGTAGATCGGGATATAGCGATGTTCCGAGTAGTGGTTGTACTCGGCAATGATTTCGCGTCTTAGCAGAGCCTGTACCCCATTCATAAGGGCATCGCTCTTCTGGTTGTCAGATTTGATGCGCTTTCTTTCGCGGGCGGCGACCGCCTCGATAATCGCCACCAAGACCACAGCCGCGCCGGAAATCAGTGGGCCTACCCACTCCATGGGCATCAGCCCTCCTTAGTCATCTGCTTATAGACCTGATTGATACCAGTGGCCGCAAGTCCGCTCACAATGCCGACAGCGGCAGCGGTCAAATAGTCCGAAGCCGGGAACTCGGGCATGATAAACATACCAAGGATGCCCAGCACCGCGCCAAACGCACCGCAGATGATGGGAATCCACTTATTGTCCAGTCCAGTGGCCTTGACCACCTGGCCGACCAGAAAGCAGATCACAGTGATAACCGCCACTCCGGTGATACCCAAAGAAGAAATGTCCATGATATGTACCTCCATCAAATCAGATTCAGCCGATCCAACACGACGGCCAGCTCCTGCCGGGTCATATTATCGAGGGGCCGGGTGCCGTCCAGTACGCCATTGTCTCTGGCCTTTTCCCACGCCTCAGCGGCCCAAACGTCCGGGGTGTCCTCCGCGCTGTCCGCTCCCGTTTCGCCTTGCCACGCTACGCCCAGGAACTCACAGATGCCCTTTGCGGTGGCCTCGGCCAGCTTGTCCCGGTACTTGCTATCCTTGAGATACTCCGTGTCCATCTTGTTGGTATGGAAGCCGTACTCAATGAGCGCGGCGGGGGCGTCCGTCTTGGCGAGCACGGTATACATCTCGTGCTTGATGGGCTCACTCCGCAGTGTCACTCCCGCCGCGTGAAAGGCGTTGACCAGGCCGGAGGCCAGCACATTGCGCTGTGCCGTCATGGGCCCGGCGCTGGTGTAGATCTCCAGCCCGGACGCGCTCGACCAGCCCCCCTCCCCGGCGGCGTTGGTGTGGATGCTCACAAAGCAGTCCGGCTTTGCTTTGTTGCTGATGTTGGCCCGCTCCGTGAGGCTGGGGTAGTTGTCCGCTGTCTTGGTGAGCACCACGCCCACCCCCTGGGCCTCCAGCAACGGCTTGATGCGTT
>ENA-OXEC01000629-OXEC01000629.1-human-gut-metagenome-genome-assembly--contig:-NODE-629-length-11545-cov-27.3599_pt1 | contig 11545 bp, 13 predicted proteins | sample MGYA00249351_ERZ652235 | MGnify/ENA primary metagenome ERZ652235 (study PRJEB26925, sample SAMN05826906) | human gut metagenome | biome: ENVO:2100002; feature: ENVO:00000062; material: ENVO:00002003...
CTGCGCATGTCTCGTGGGCTCGGAGATGTGTATAAGAGACAGATATAATATAAATATATACTTTGATTTTTATAGTTTATCTCATAAGTAAGTATTTTATTAACTTGTTATATATTTCTATTTAAACTTTTGATATTCATAAGCTTTTTTAACTCTTTCAATAACATATTCTTTAATTCTCTCTGGCTTCTTTATAGTTCCATATGGTCCAAGAGATATAATTTTTGAAATAACATCATCTTCTTGAAAAATATAATAATAAATATCTATTTCATAATTGTTATCATCTAATGCCCTTGAACTTCTTTCAAATGAAGAAAAGCTCATAAAGAACCTTTCCATAGCACCTCTTACATCTTTAATCACTATAGTTATAGGTTCCTCACAATATTTATTTTTTTTTATTTTCTTTATAAGTTCTTCTCTTGTAAATTTAAATTCTTCTTCTGCTATCATAATTTCTTTTAATGTATTAAAATTTACTAATATTGGTCTTTTACCTTCAATTGAATACATAGATACCCTAAATTTATCATCTTTTAATGAATATTCAATTCTAAGAGGTACTGCGTGCTTATCTTTATACTCATTTCCTTCTCTATCTATATTAGTATATATAACTGTTTTTTCTTCCTTTATGGCTTTTAGAATAGTAAAAAAATCTCTATTTAACTTTTTCAAATCATATTCAAAGTTACTTTTATTTTTATTTGTAAATTCAATGACTTCATTAGTGCCTTCATAAACATTAATCAAGGATTTTTGTAATTTATATAGTATTTCTTTTCCAAGAAGACCTTGTACTCTTTTATCCTCTAACATTCCTTTTAACCACATCTTCTCTAGCTTTGAAAATCTCACTTTAACTGGTACAGGATTTCTATTATTAAGTACAGTATAATATTTATTGTTTTCCTCTTTTAATAAGTTTAACTTTTCATCTTCATACTCATTGAGTATCATTCCTTCAAATGTTTTGAATTCCTTATCAATTACTTTTTCTTCATACTCTTCTTCATCAATTATTTTTAATATTTCCTGTTTTTCTAATCCATTATATGCTAAATTTAAAATTCTAAATACTAAATGAAAATATTTATTCTTATATTCATGAAATAGCTCCATAATTACTAAGCATAGCCTCCCAATCTTCCTGTAATTTTTTGCGAAGCTTAGATGGTTCAATAACCCTTATATTCCCCCCATATTTTCTAATCCAAGGTATCATTTCCCATCCGTCATTGATTTCCTTTTCAATAATATATTTATTTTCACCAATAGCTTTAATTGTACAGCTTCCTAGTTCACCTTTAATTTTTGCTATTAAATATTTCTCATTTTCAGAATTTAGTCTAAGTTCTAATTTAACATTAAAGTATGGATTATTATTATTGTTTGGAACACTTGAAAAACTCTTTTCCATACTCTTTTTGTATTTTTCGAAATATTCATCATAATTAAATGTAGTCTTTAATATCTTAACATCTTCTTTTCTATCTAACCTTGCTGCCATACATCTGCCTCTGCAAAATCCTATAACATAAAATCTACCATATTCTATATCATATCTAAGTCTTATTGGCTTTAAAGGCTCATTATCATATTTTTTATATATTCTACCTTTATATCCACTTTTTAATATAATTTCATTTTTATTTTCAATTGCCCTCATTATTTTTAATACTAGTTCTTCTTCAATAACAGGATGAAAATATAAATAGTCATATTGAAATAGATAATTTTCTTTAAAATCAATATTTCTTTCAAACTCCATATAATCCTTTAAGGTATCATAAAAATAATAGCCACTTATATTCGGATAAATAATATTTTTATATAAATCTACAATATAAAAAAGCTTTTCAACTTCTTTATTTGTAAGTTCTTTAAGTATGTCATCTGGTATAAAATACTCTTTTGCCCTTCCTCTTTTTCTGAAATTAATAATATCCATAGAATTACACATTTCATTTAATTTTCTTTCTATTGTCTTACTGCTTATTTCATCATAATCAATAAGACCTTCCTTTATTAAAATATCCTCAATTTCAGAAAAGGTCATAGGCTTATTTATATAATTAAGAGTTAATAGTAAATAATAGTATAGCCTAATATCAGTCTTAGTAAAGCTTTTACTTAAATATGTATTTACCAAAAAATTTTTTGTATTAGTAATGCTATCATAGCTTAAATTTAATAATTTATTTTTACCATACTTGTCTACTCTAATAAAATCGCTTTCAATATATTGTCTTATTCTTCTCATTTCATAACTTATTTTGCGAGAACTATTATTATTTTTATTTTCTAAATCACTTTTTGAAAAACATCCATATAAAAATACATCTCTTAAAATTGAGCGTATCATATCATAATGCTTAATAAAATCTGGAAACATTGCTATTTTCCTTTCAATATCAGTAATATTCTCTAATTATTATATCATATAAATAAGTGATGTAGAATTATGGTCTAGTGAATAGTAATCGAAATTTATTTTAATTAATGTTTCTGCTAGTTTCATAATATATCACCTCTGACTTTAAATTTAATTTTGAAATATTAGTACCTATTTAAATTTTCCATAATTTAAAATTAGTCCTTCAATTATATTCCTAATATCCTTTTGTAAAAGAAATCTATTCTTTTTTAAAAGCTGGCTTAAAGTTTTAGTCATATGTTCATCCATATTATATAACTTATAATATGAAATTTTGCCTGTGTCTTTGTCTATATTTAAATATAACCTTTTTTCTTTAATCCATCTTTCTATATTTTCATATCCAATTTTAGATACTATGTTTTCTTTCTCTTCAAATATTCTTAATGAATACATTAGACTTGTCCAGTCACTTCCAGAAGAAAGTATTTTCGCATATACTGCTTTTAATGATTCACTCTCAGAATCTATAAATAATTTAAATAATATTTCTTTATCAAATAACTCGTAATTTTGTGATATATACTGCCTGCTGAGTTTGATTACATTTTTATTACCAGTTTCCAATGCTTTAATAAAAATATTATAATCACAGCATGGCTCTATATCTGATAATTCAATAATTCTATTTAAAATTTTCTTTTGGATTTTTGAATTGCTGTTCTTAAAGAATTTTAATATTATTTCAATATCTTCCTTTTTACATGTCTCGCATAATCCTAAAAGTGCTTCCTTTTTATTTTCACTATTATTTAACTTATTCATATAGAACTTATTAAACTTATTGAATCCAAGTTTTCTCATATAAAATCTTGCGATATCTCTTACTGAAGCATATTTAGATAATGCATACATTTCTAAATCTTTTGGATATTTAAAATATTCAGCTGTATACAATCTTCTTATAAGTTCAACCTTTGCTCTATATCCTTCTATTTTATCTAAATAGTCTTTAAGTTCAATCACTTCTTCATCATTTAATTTATCTAACACAAGCTTTATAGATTTAACACATGTTATTTGATCTTTAGTTTTAGTTAGTATTTCTATTATTTCTTTATGTGGTAATAAATCATTACTTATAATTTCTTTTAATGAATATTCCTGTACATATGCATCTTTACTCAAAGCACCTTCTAATAATGCATTGCTAACAATAGATTCATTTTTACTACAATTTAATATACTTTCTATCTTAGCATAAATTTTTTCTAAGAATATCTCATCATCTTCTATTGTTTTTAATCTAACATTGTAATATTTATAATATTTTCTTAATCCATCTACATTTTCTTTAATTTTATCAATAAGCATAATATTCTGTACAATATATAATATATTATCTATTTGTATCATATTTAGTAAAATTTCTTGTGCTTCTTTTCTTATTTTATCAACCCAATCACATGTTCTTATAATAATAAATGGAATTATCTTAGAGTCATTATATTTTATAAGCTCTTTTAAAGCTTTTTCTCTAATATAACCATTGGGATGAAATGAAGATAAACCTAATACAACTATTTTTTCATCTTCTGTCATATAATCTTCTAAAAGGTAATCCATATTTATTTTCTCCCATGAAATTTCCCAATGCATTAATGTCCTTTTCCTAAATTCTTTAGCAAGAGATGAATATTGCTTATTTGAAAAATCTTTTAATATAGATACTAATTTTTCTATGAATGATCTTTTTATAGAACTGTTTTTTAATAATAAAGTCAAAAATAAAGTCGGTATTGTATCTATGCTCTTATTTTGTTCTAATATTTTTAGATCTTCATCAAAATTAACTTGTACTACATTTATAATTTCTTGATTACTCTTTTTATCCTCTTTGAAATTATTTAAAATTTTCACTATTCTCACCTCCATAATTTATATCTAAAGTATCTTCAAACTATAAAACTCATCTAAATCTCTAAGAAAAATATTATTTTAAACTCCTCATACTTATTATCTTTTGGATCATAAATATTGATTGTCATTCCTACTGAGCCTTAAAATTATAAATTGGTTTTATTACTTCAATAATTTCTGCTGTATCTGAAATTGAATTTAAAATTTCTTCTTTAGCTTTATATGCCATAGGGGCTTCATCCATAGTACTCTCACTGACAGAAGTTGTAAAAATACCATTCATACATTCTTTAAATTCCTCTAAATCAATATATTCCTTTGCTTTTCTTCTACTTAATTTACGTCCTGCTCCATGAGGTGCACTATAATTCCACTCCTTATTTCCTTTTCCTATTGCTATTATTGAACCATCCTTCATATTTAATGGTATCAGTATTTTTTCATCTTCATATGCAGATATTGCACCTTTTCTTATTATATTGTCCTTAAAATTTATATAATTATGAATTGTTGTAAAAGATTCAAAGTCTTCAAGACTCATATTAAACATCTTATTTAATATAGTATCTGCCATAGTATTTCTATTTAAAGTAGCATAATTCTGACATATATCCATATCATGTAAATAATCTTCTCTATACTTTCCACTTAAAAAGCATAATTCTCTAGGATAATCAGGTATAAGTTCATCATAAGTCTCCTTTAATTTTTTTAATTCTTTTTGTATTTCTTTTCTTCTTCCAACTTCTTTATATTCTTTAATAATTTCTTCTCTTTTAATAAAATATTCTTCTTTTCCACTGCACAAATCAATTGCTAAATCCTGATAAATTCTAGCAACCTGAGTTCCCAAATTTCTACTTCCAGAATGTATAACTAAATATTTTGTACCATCTTTACCTTCATCTACTTCAATAAAATGATTTCCACTACCTAAAGTTCCAATACTTCTTTCTATTCTTTTTGTGTTTTTTAGCTCTCTATAACATTTTAAATCATGTAATTCCAAAAATTTTATTATACGCCCTTCATGTACATCCATACCACTTGGAACATATTTATGAATAACTTCATCTAATTTTTCTAAATCAATATTGATTTTTCCAAGGTTTACTGTTAACATTCCACATCCAATATCAACTCCAACAATATTAGGAATAACCTTATCCTTTAAATCAGCTGTAAATCCAATTACACAGCCTGAACCTTTATGAGTATCTGGCATTATTCTTACATTGCAGCCTTCTACAAAAGGTTGATTACATAATTCTTTTAACTGGTTAATTACTTCATTTTCTATTTTATCTGTAAATACTTTTGCAGTATTGTATTTTCCCTTTACTTCTAACATATTTTTGTCTCCTTAATTATAAGGGAGAAAAGCCATTTAAGTTATGCTCTGCCATATTGAGCTACTATGAATTGTATCAAAATATATAATAAATATTATAATACAAATCCACTGATTGGATTCGAACCAATAAATCACCATGAAGTAACTTAAATATACACTACCCTTTATTTCTTATATCACTTTAACATTATCTTCATTAAAATAGTATTTCTCTATTTCTTCCTTAATATTATTAAGCCCTTTTTCAACCTTAGGAATAAATTCTAATATTTTTTCATTCCATCCAGCTATTATGTTTACTTTATCACCTTTGAATTGTTGTGTTCCATAACCTAAAAGATCAATTGCATGAACATAAACATTAGGATTAACTCTTCTTCTATATTCATTTATAAGAGTTTGACATACTTTATCATAGCCATAATTTATTTCATTATCTGATAATAATATTATTCTATCTACAAAAATATTATTATCTATCAAATAATTGATTGGTATAGATAGATTAGTTCCCCCCCAAGATGGAGTTATTGATCTTGAATTGGCAATTATTCCATTGGAAGATGCAAGTGGTACAATTTTAAATTCTGTATCAAACACACTTGTTATAGCTTCATCACAAATACTATTTGCTATAGACATAAGTACAGTACCAACTTCTGCACATGTCATCTCACTTTTACTGCTTAATCTACTTCCCATTGAACCAGAAACATCTGTAGCTATAAAAGTTTTTCCTGATAATCTTTCTATATTTTTAGTTGAGTATCTAATAGCCTTTTCTAAAGCATCATAAATTTTAGAAGTTCCAATACCTTCATTAGATAATACCTTAAAAGCTGAATAATATCTAAATGGTAACTGTTTGCTCTTCATAACTCTATCTTCATTGCTTAAAACATCATATACTTTATCTAGGTTATATGGATTAGCTTTAATAATGTTCCTTAAATTGCGCAACATTGCCATATATCCAAGTTTATTACTTTGTATTAATTTTTCCCATGTTTCTTTTTTATTTCCTTCACTTGAAAGCATAGTCTCCCAAGTAAATGGAACTTCAAGATTATCTTCAAGTAATCTTTTAAACATAAAACTTTGCTCAAATGTCTTTGGCTTTGGATGAACTAAATTTAATATATCTTTAAGATTCACCTCACCACTTCTGTTATATTTAGCTAAAGCAAATTCATCAAATTTTATAAAGCATTCTGCAATACCTTTCTTTAATGAATTCGGAATTGGTTTTCCATATACATTTAAGTAATAGCTTAGAATTTCTGACATATCATCAACTCTTACTACTATATTCTTTAAAACTTCTCTAACATATTTTTTACCTTGAATATCATGTGCAAGCTCAGCTGCAATTACATGTGAAATGCTTCTTAAGTTTGATTCTTTTCTTGCATATATAGCTAAGTTAGCTATAAATTGTGCATCTATTTTTATCATATTTCTTATATCATTTAATATAACATTTGAATTATCACCATAATATTTTCTCTCATTAAAGAAGCTAGTTAAAACTTCAGTTATTAACTTTTCCTTAGGTTCCATTTTAAAGGCTTTATGACCTTCTTTATTTGTTATTATTTTTTTTATTGTATTAAACTTTGACATTTTAATTGCTCCTTTCATGAGTAAGATATTAATTAATATAGGGATGAAAGAGAAAAGTGTCTTGCAGATATTACTGCAATAAATTCAATTTATACCTTCAATATAACGAAGTAACACTTTTCATACACTACCCTTCAATTTATGAACATGGAGAAAAATTATTTAAGATTCTATAATGCTGTATTTTTATTATAAAACCAGCCATTATTCCTTAATCGAAGTAACTTAAATATCACTACCATGCTTTCTTATAATATGGAGAAACTTATCTATCTGAGTATTCTATGACGTTTTTGTACTTAAACTATACATTAACTTAAAATGTAATTGGCCTTTCACCAATAAATCCATTTTGGAAACGAAGTAACTCAAATAATCACTGCCATATTTTATTATTACAATTTAAATAAGGAGAAAATCTATTTAAGTAATTAGTGCTCTACCTACTGAGCTACTTATAATTTTTAGATTATAAGATTGGAATCGAACCAATGACATCTATCGTTAACAGCGAAGTAACTTAAATATACACTACCTTATTTAGTTGTTTTTCTCTTGATTACATTATTTATTATATTATTCCTACTTATTCTATTACAGACAAAAAGTTTGCAACTTTATCTAAAGCTCCACTTATTAAAGCCATATTTACTTCTCCAACGCTATCTTTTTCTGCCCATGCATCTTTCATTTTAGCTGGTGTATCTGCAACTAGAACATCAATAGATCCTACTTCTAATACTATTTCACTAGCTTATTCAATTAAATTGTTTAATTGCTCCTCATCATCAGCATCTAATGTTACAAGTAAGCATTAGCATTAACTCCATCTAATTGTTGTGGAAATACGCTCTTTCCTATATATCTTTCACTAGATAATACAATCTCTCTTTCCATAAACTCTAAAGCTTGTGGATTCATATGCTCCATTTTAAATTTAGGAAATGCTAAAATACAATCATCTAATTTTCAATAAAAACTAATATATTCTTATATTATTCATCTATAGGACAGCCCCATTTTTATATAAAATATATGATCTTAGTCATATGCTATTTATACTAGTCACATGCTCTTTTAATATTAATGTTCCAACAAAACATACAATTCCTGCAATCACTATATAACATACAAAATACTTGAACACACTTTTTAATATTTTACTTTCCGAACCAGATTTTCCAATTGCACTTGCTCCAATTGCAATACTTTGAGGACAAACCATCTTTCCAATACCTGCTCCTAAAACATTTGCTGCTGCCATCCACTCTCCAGATAAACCAAGATTTTGTGCTGTTTGTGCTTGAAGCCCTCAAAATAAAACAGATGTTAAAGTTCCATATCCTGTAACAAAAGCTCCAATTGCACCAATAAGAGGCGAAATAAATGGATAAGCACCACCTGTTACTATAACTAAGAAAGTAGCAATATCTGAAATCATTCCACTATAACCCATTACTTTTGCTGTTGCCATAACTGCACATATTGTAACAAGTGTTTTCCAATTGGCTTTTAATGTATCTAGCAAAACCTCTATCATTAACGATACTTTTGCTTTTTGAATAAATCCTCCAATAATAGCTGAAATAAATATAATTACGCCTGGTGTATTAATCCAGCTAAAAGTTAATTTATTTCCATTTTCACCTGCATATACTGTAGTTGTAGTTTTAAATACTGAAATTGTGTCGTGTATTGGTGCAACTAATGTAGATGTGATCATAAGCATCACAAGTATTAATATAAATGGACACCATGCTTGTACAGCTTTCTTTAAAGATATGGTTTTAATCTTTTCTTTTTCATCTTCATCATTAACTTCAATGCAATATTTTTTTTCAGGATTTTTATTAAATACTTTTGCTGCAACGATTGTAAATAATATGCTACATGTTGAGCCCACAATATTAGGTAATTCTGCTCCAAGTGTGGCTGCCGTAATATAAGCAGGTAATGTAAATGACAAAGCTGCAACTAATGTAACAATAAAGACTCCTTTTAATGCTTTTATTCCTCCTCCAATTATGCATACCATAATAAATGGACTAATAAAACATAAAAATCCTTCAATGATTGCTGTATTTAAAGCTAATGTATTAGATGCAATTCCTGTAACTGATGAAAGAGTTACAAGTGGCATTCCAACTGATCCATATGCAGTTGGTGTAGTATTTGCAACCAAGCATGCTAAAACTGCTGAGAATGGATTTAGTCCAACACCTGCAAGCATAGAGGCTGGAATAGCAACCGCTGTTCCAAATCCCACCATTTATTCCATTAAAATTCCGAATCCCATCTGATAATTAATACTAATATCCTTTTATCTTTTAAAACTCCAGCTAGCATTCTTTTTATAGAATTCATTGCTCTTGTGCGCAAAATTAAATTATAAGTAAATAATGCTGCAATAATAACTAAACAAATTGGCCATAATGCGTTTAGTATTCCTTCTAACACTCCAGTCATTGTTGATGAAAAATTTAATTTCCACAAAAAAGTTGCTAGAAACATTGTAATAACAAGTAAAATAGTACAGACTTTAAAACCTTGCATCTTTAACCCACTAAGTGCAACGATTAGCCATATGATTGGTAATATTGACAGTAAGAATTTTAAAAATAACATTCTTTTATCCCCCTCATACAATCTTTATTGGTATTACCATTTAATTATTGGTTATATCATTTTCATCGTATACATTTTCACATGGTAATTCAACACTCTTTCTTTGCATATTTTTTCATTTATGGTAATTTATCAAAGTTATATCTCACCTATTTGTTATTATCTTTATTTTAAATCTATTTTTTTCTATTTATTAATTATATTTACAATTATTTTAAGTTTTTTATTTCTTCAATCATAGTTGGAATTATTTCATTAACATTTCCAACTATACCTACATTAGCAATATCAAAGATTGGTGCATCTTCATCTTTATTAATTGCAGCAATATAGTTAGAACCTGACATTCTTGAAGTATGTTGTGTTGCTCCAGATATACCACATGAATATAAAGCTTTTGAGCTACATTTTTTCCTGATTGTCCAACTTGATGCACACGAGATATCCAACCATCTTCAATTGCTGGTCTTGTTGCTCCAACTACACCACCTAAAGCATCTGCTAATTCTTTAACAAGCTTAAAGTTTTCTGCACTTCCCATACCACATCCTCCAGAAACAATAACTTGCGCTTCTTCTAAATTAACAGATTCAGAAATTTCTTTTACTGTATCCACTATTTTTGCTTTTATTAAATCAGTTGGAATTTCTATTGATTTTTCTGTAATTTCTGCCTTTTCGCAATTTTCTATTTTTTGAAAACTTCCATTTCTTATTGTTACTACAGCTGTTCCTTCTACCTCAATATGTTCTAAAATTGTTCCTCCATAAGCAGGTCTTGTATATATTACTTTTCCAGCATCTATATCTATTACCGTTACATCACTTACGCATCCTAAATCTAAACGACCTGAAATAGGAGGTTCAATATCTTTAGCTAAAGTTGTGTTTGATAATAAAATGACATCTGGATTTTCTAATTCTATAGTTTACTTCAATACTTCAGTTAAAGTATCACAATCTGTAGAACAATTTACAAATGTAACCGGAATGCCAAGTGCTGCTACTTCTTCTGCTGACTTTTTATTGCCTACTGCTATAGCATGTCCTTTAGCATTTAATGCTTTTACTGCACTAACTAATTTAATACTTCTACCTACTGCCTTTTCCCCATCTGTTTCAATGAACACTAATGCTTTCATAATTTTCATTTCCTCCTTAAATTAGATTATTTTATCTTTTTTTCATTTGCTCCATAGCAGTAGCTACCGCTAATAGAGCATCTTTTTCTTGTATTTTTATACCAGCCTCTTTTTTAGGAGGTTCTACATATTCAATGCATCTTACTTTTGCTTTTTGTACTTCTCCAATATCTGAAGCAGAATAAGTTGGAATTACTGCCTTATGGCTTGCCATCTTACTTTTAATTGTAGGGTAACGTGAATCATAATCTGGTTTACTTACTGTAACTACTGCTGGAGTCTCTAAAGAAACCACATTATATCCTTCTTCTGTTTCTTGATGAACATTTATATTATTTTCTTTTAAGTCAATTGCAATAGCACTACTTACATAACCTTTTTTCAATCTTAATATTTCTATCTAAAAAGTGTAGACATAATATTATTGCTACACTTAAAATTAATAATTTTACATATTTTCCACTTTCATAGCTCTCATAGCATTTAAAACTGCAAGAAGCGC
>ENA-OXEC01000637-OXEC01000637.1-human-gut-metagenome-genome-assembly--contig:-NODE-637-length-11342-cov-5.4087_pt1 | contig 11342 bp, 10 predicted proteins | sample MGYA00249351_ERZ652235 | MGnify/ENA primary metagenome ERZ652235 (study PRJEB26925, sample SAMN05826906) | human gut metagenome | biome: ENVO:2100002; feature: ENVO:00000062; material: ENVO:00002003...
GCTTTCCAAGCGGGTCCCTTAAGACCTCCACATGGACCGGCATAAAGTCCCGGAATCCCGTTCCAAACACCTTCGCTACTGCTTCTTTAACCGCAAAAGTGCCGGCAAGGACCCGGGGATCACCCTTTGCCTGCCGGCGCTCGCGCTCGGTATAGATACGCGTCAAAAAAGCCTCTTTTTCACAGGCTTTTTTCACACGCTCAATTTCGATCAAATCACAGCCAACTCCAATCAACATGTCTCATTGGTTCCCGTCTGTTCTGCTTTTTCCTTTGCTTTCCGCTCCCGCTCATCCTGCATGCTGCAGACACGGTAGGAAAGACGCATCAGGCTCTCGGAAAGATGTACATTCTCAACGACTACATCATCCGGCACATTTAAGTCTGTATGGGCAAAATTCCAGATCGCCTTGATCCCGGCTTTTACCAGGCGCTCCGCGATCTCCGGTGCTTTGGACTTCGGGATCGTGAGAGCCGCGATCTGTACTTCATTGTCGACAATAAACTGCTCCAGGTCATCGATCCCACGGATCTCGACTCCGCGGACCACAAGACCGATCAGGCGCGGGTTGATATCGAACATTCCCTTGATCATAAAGCCGCGCTTTTCAAAATTTGTATAGTTGGCGATCGCCTGACCTAAGTTTCCGGCACCGATGATAATGAGGTTGTGCTGTCTGTCGATCCCCAGGATCCTTGCGATCTCGGTGTAGAGATATTTCACATTGTATCCGTATCCCTGCTGTCCAAAGCCGCCGAAATTGTTAAGATCCTGACGGATCTGGGACGCTGTTACCTTCATTCTGGCACTCAGTTCGTTGGAAGAGATCCTCTCGATCCCCTCCTCCATCAGTTCGCCCAGATATCTGTAATAACGCGGAAGTCTTGAGATTACCGCCTTTGAGATCTGTCTCTCGTCTGTCATTTTCTAGTTCCACCTTCTCAGTATAACGCTGTCTTTTATTATACCTATATCTATATTATTTGTCAAATCTTTGTCAGTAAAATGCGCAAACTGCCCAGACGGAAAAATGCCCCGCCCGAAATCTCCCCAGACCGGACGAAGCATTTTTCAAATGAGTATATCTGAATAAAAAGAAAGTTGTCTAGATAAAAACTACTGTTATGCGTACTGAACGAAATATCCGAAGATCAGGATCGCAGATCCCAGAAGCATCCAGATTCCGAACAGTTTTCCCATAAACTTCATCCAGCGGTCATATCCGATTCCGGTAGCTCCAAGGAATCCCATGAGTGCGGATGCATGCGGAAGAACGTAGTTACAGAAGCCATCACCAAACTTATATGCGAGAACTGCAGTCTGTCTTGTCACACCTGCGACATCTGCGAGCGGAACCATAACCGGCATGACAACTGCTGCCTGTCCGGTACCGGATGTTACGAAACCGTTGACGATCACGTTCATGATGAGCATGACTGCCGGTTTTAAGAAGTTCGGGAACAGGGACAGCATATTGGCAAGTCCGTAAACAACGGTATCAAGAACTTTTGCAGACTGAAGAATCAGGGCAACCGTTGCGCCGAGACCTACGATCAGAGCCGCCGAAGTCATATTTTTCGCGCCTTTTACAAAGTTTGTAGCGATCGTGCTCGGGTTGTAGCCATAGACAAGTCCGCCGATAAATGCCATCCAGAACAGGCATACTGCGGTTTCCACAAGACCCCAGCCGCGTGTGATGCAGCCGTACATTAAAATACCGAAGGAAACAAGAAATACTGCCAGGACCAGCGGATGACGCTTGTTGATCTCCACCTGTGTACCGGATACATCGAAATTATTGACACCTTCCACACCGTAGATCACGCTCTTCTTCGGATCTTCCTTGCAGCGCTCTCCATACCAGATGATGTAAGCTGCTGTCACCGCGTAAAAGAGGAAATAGTTTTTCTTTTCCCTTGCACTTCATCGCCATCCTGCCGCAGTACGCGTGGAACATGCCAGTCGATAAGATGACTTCAAGAGAACCTGCAATCACGAGCAGCGGGAAGATGATGTCCGCCTGCTTGGAAAGCCCCTGCATGACAAAGTTCGGGATCTTCCAGACAGGAACCGGTTCCCCATCAACTGCATGATACGATTCTACAACAACTGTGGTATTGCCGGATTCATTTTTCACCCGGTCATACTCATTTGCCGGGATCAGATACGTCATGATCGATACCGCGATGAGCAGCATAAAGATGATTACATACGAATGCGGCATTTTAAATTTCTTTTTTCCATAGTAATATCCCCCGTTCTCAGGTTCCGGCAGACAGGGATCCTTTTGGGAGATCCCTTCCGGCCGGTGTTTTCTTTCCAGTTTCTCTGAAACTTTTAAACTTCCGAATTCTCTTTTGCCAGATTTTCCTTGAACTCTGTTTTCACACGGTTTAAAAGTTCCGGATCTTCGATCAGCTCCAGCGCGGTTCCTGCAAGGATCTTGGCTCCGTAGACTACGGCATCGTGAGCTGCATCGGTCTTTCCGGCCGCAATATATTCCTGGGAATGCGCTGCCGCTCCCGGATCCACAAAGGCAATTCTCGCGCAGGTCCCTGGAACCCGTCTCATGACGTTTCCAAAATCTGTGGAACCGGTTTTTTCTCTTGCCGGGGCAAGCTGCGGTGCGTGAAGCTCTTCTGCCTGTTTCATGACGAGATCGTTCAGAGTGAGAACCGGGATCTTGTTATCCACCTTCTTCTCCTCGATGATCTCCACCTCGGTCTCCGTCATCATGGCCGCGCCCTTCAGTACCTTCTCAAAACGCCTGCACACGGTGTCAAGGTAGGCCCGGTTGTAGGAGCGGACATAGACGCTCGCCTCCGCGTACGCCGGAACCACATTGGCCGGTGTCCCGCCGCAGTTGACCACTGTATAGTGGATCTTCACATCGGAATTGACATGTTCTCTCAAAAACTCGATTCCCTGGAATGCCAGGATCAGTCCGTCAAGAGCACTTCTTCCTTTTTCCGGACGGATCGCCGCATGAGAGCTCACTCCATGGAAGATCACCTTGTATTTGGAGTTCGCGAGAGATTTTACGTCCACCTGGGTCGCCGGTCCCCCGTGCATCATCAGTGCGACATCGAGTTCCTCGAATGTACATCCGTTCTGGATCATCCGGATCTTTCCGCTGACGCTCTCCTCCGCCGGTGTTCCGTAAACCGTGATCGTATACGGTTCTTTGATGTCGGCATCCTTTAATGCCTTTGCTGCTGCCAGGATCGATGGACCCTGCATGTGATGTCCGCAGGCATGTCCGATCCCGGGCAATGCGTCATACTCACAGAGAAGGCCGATATTCGGTCCACCTGTTCCATGACTGTAAACGGCCTTAAATGCGGTCTCGACTCCGACAACTCCCCGTTCTACCTGAAAGCCTTCCTTCTCGAGCCAGTCTGTCAGGACCTTCTGGGCATGGAACTCTTCCATTCCGATCTCCGGATGGTCGAAGATGTCATCCGACATCGCCGTCATCTCGTTCCGGATCTCATCGATCTCCCGGAACATGACTTCCTTCAACATAAAAAAGCACCTCCGTCGTTTGATACCTGAATGATACCAGACAGACGTGGTGCCTGTGAAATATATAAAACTTAAGATGACTATTTGCTGAGAAATTCGCTCCCATGCTTTTTCAGGATTTCCACCATTCCTCTCATGTAGGCAGGAAGCTCACTTCCGTTCTTAAAAGCCACGACAACATCGCGTCTGTGGCGCTCAATGTCCAGGATATAATAGTTGACCGGTTTCCGATAGTGAAAATTTGCCGCATACGCTTCCCGGATAAACGTGATCCCCAGTCCCTCCGCTGCCATCTGGACTGCCGTCTCCATGCTGCGGATCACTCGGACTTTTTTCGGTACTACTCCGTAATGTTTCAAGATTGCATCCTCGATCCCGCGGCTGCTCTGCCACGCCGTGTGAAGGATCAGAGTCTCCCCGTTGAGATATTCCGGTTTGAGTTTCCGGTACCTGCTGCCCGGAACATATTCCGCCTTCTCATTAATCTCGTGACAGGCCGGAACCGCCACAAGGAATTCTTCCTGAAACAGAAGCTTCGTATCCATATCACCTTTTACATCCGATCGGTTCAGGACGACCATATCAAGCTCTCCGTTTTTTAACAGTTCTCCCAGGTCTGTGAGATTCCCCTCCCGGATCACCAGGTCGATCTCCGGCCATGTTTTCTCGTACTCCGCGATCACCGGAGGTAAAAAGAAACAGCCGCGTCTCTGGGAAATTCCCAACCGGATCCGCCCAGCTGTTTCCCGGGTGATCTTTTCAATATCTTCACAAAATTCCCGCTCCAGCTCCAGCATTTTCTTTGCCTTTTCTACATACTGTTCTCCGGCATATGTCAACGTGAACTTTTTACCGCTCCGGTCAAACAGTGGGATTCCCAGATTTTTTTCAAGATTCGTGATATAGATGCTGAGTGCTGGCTGGGAGATATAGAGGCGTTCCGCCGCTCTCGTAAGATTTCCCAATTCTGCCAGTGTACAGACATATTTTTGTTCCCGAAGATCCATGAGTTGTCTCTCCTCCTCCGTATTGTCTCTATTCCTCTGATCACCACAGATTCGCGATGTGTTTTTATATTCATTATTGTATCATCTTAACGAAAAATTGACAAACCTTCTCCCTTTTGCCCGGACATATAAATAACTTAATCTGATCATTTATTCTTCTTATGGTTCACTCTGCAAAAAGAAAAATGCCCCGCCCGAAATCTCCCCAGACCGGACAAAGCATTTTCCTTTGAGTATGTCTGTATTCGTAAGCATTCAATCCTGCATTCCCACAGGGCCGAGAGCTCACTCTGTATAAAAGCCTGCCCCTTTTGCAGCGCGGGCTGTTAGACAGTCATGATCATTCTGCAAGTTCTTCCCACTTTTCGTAGAGAACTTCCAGTTTTCCTGCGATCTCCTCTTTTTCCTTGTTTAACTCCATGAGTTTCGCAACGTCGGAGAAGACGCTCTCATCGCAGAGGAGGCCGTCGATCTCCCCGTCTCTTGTCTCCAGCTTGTGGATCTCATCCTCGACCTTCTTTAAATCGTTCTGGCGTTTTCTCTGGCGGGCCTGTTCTTCCTTCTGAGCCTTCCAGTCGAGCTTTCCGCCGGCATCCGCTGCCGGATTCTCCACAGCCTTTCCGGCAGTCTCCGCCGCCGCTCCTGTCTTCGACGCGCCGAATCCGACGATCCCGCCGGCACTCTCCGGCGCCTCGTTTCCGAAATGGGCCGTCATCATCGCGTCATGTTTTTCCAGATAATAATCGTAATTTCCGATATAATTCATCATCCGCTTTCCGGTGAGATCCAGGATCCTCGTCGCGGTCTTGTTGATAAAATAACGGTCATGGGAGACATAGAGCACAGTTCCGCCGTAGTGGCTCAGCGCGTTCTCCAGAATCTCCTTCGATGTGATATCCAGATGGTTTGTCGGCTCATCGAGGATCAGGAAGTTCGCCTCGGAGAGCATGAGCTTTGCAAGCGACACACGTCCTCTCTCACCGCCGCTCAGATCCCCGATCCTTTTAAACACGTCATCCCCGGTGAACAGGAACGCCGCCAGCGTACTTCTGATCTGTGTGTTGGACATTCCCGGATATGCGTCGGAGATCTCCTCAAACAGCGTCTTTTCCATGTGCAGGACCTGATGATCCTGATCATAATAGCCGATGTGGACTCGGGAACCAAGAATGATCTCACCGGCATCCGGCTCGACAAGACCGTTGATGATCTTTAAGATCGTCGTCTTTCCCGTTCCGTTATCCCCGATGATCGCCACGCGCTCGCCGCGCTTGACATCAAAGCTGAGGTCCGTAAACAAGGTCTGGGAGCCAAAGGACTTCGCAAGTCCGTTGACCGTCAGTACATCATTTCCGCTCAGGATATTCGGCTCCAGGCGGATGTCCATTGCATCGTTGACCTCCGACGGCTTTTCCAGGACCTCGATCTTATCGAGCATCTTTTCGCGGCTCTCCGCCCGCTTGATGGACTTTTCCCGATTGAAGGACTTCAATTTCTCGATGACCGCTTCCTGATGTTTGATCTCCTGCTGCTGGTTTAAGTACGCCTTCATCTGGATCGCGCGCATCTGCGCCCGCTTCTCACTGTAGGCCGTATAGTTTCCGGAGTACACGATCGCATGTCCGTTGTCCAGCTCGATGACCTTTGTTACGATCTTATCGAGGAAATACCGGTCATGGGCAACGATCAGGACCGCACCGCGGTAATTTAAGAGATATGTCTCCAGCCATGCGATGGAGGACATATCCAGGTGGTTCGTCGGCTCATCGAGGAGAATGATGTCCGGATTTGTGAGAAGAAGTTTACCCAGAGAAACTCTTGTCTTCTGTCCGCCGGACAGTGTGGAGATCTGTTTGGAAAACTCTTCCTCCGTAAATCCGAGTCCCTTTAAGACTCCGACGATCTCACTCTTCCAGGCATAGCCGTTGATGAGCTCAAATTCGTGGCTCAAGCGGCTGTACTGGTTCATCATGGTCTCCAGCGCTTCCCCGGAGGCCGTTTTCATCGAATTTTCCAGATCTCTCAGCCGGTTTTCCATCTCGATGACCGACTTTTTCGCATCGAGCATCTCCTCATAGATCGTCCGGTGACTTAAAAGATCCTGATTCTGTGCCAGATACCCCAGTGTCTTTCCGCTTCCCAGCACGATCTCGCCGGAATCCGGTGCCAGCTCACCCACGATGATCTTTAACAATGTTGATTTTCCGGCGCCGTTGATGCCGACGATCGCCGCTTTTTCATGATCTTCAATATGAAAGGAAGCGTTCTTGATAATATCGTCGCTTCCGAACGATTTGCAGATATTGCTGCAGGATAATATCATAAAATCCTCCTGTTTCTTGTTGTACAGCCGCTATTTCCTTCGTTCATACGGCTTCTGTATTTTTCCAGACGACGTTTTTCTTCCTCGCACAACGGTTCCGTTCCTGCACCGTCATGCATAAAAATCCGTCGTTAATCTTTTCATTGTTGTCCTGAAAAAAGGATTACTCTTTTTCACAGAATTTCTGCCTTTTCTCAACTTCTGCGTTACGCCCACGGGAAATACGGCCACACCGCCGCAAGAAACATGACCGGCAGCAGGTTCGCCACCTTGATCTTTTTTCCCCAGATCAGGTTCACTCCGACGCAGAAGATCAGGACCGATCCTGTCAGGGACATGTCCGCCAGTCCCTCATCCGTCAGGAACGGCTCGATCACCTTCGCAAGGAGCGTCATCGCCCCCTGGAACATCCCGACCGGGATCGCCGAGAAAATACAGCCTTTTCCCATGGACGCCGTCATGATCGCGACGATGATCATGTCGAGAACAGCTTTTGCCGTGAGAATCGAATAGTCGCCGTAAATTCCGTCCCGGATCGATCCGACGACCGCCATCGCTCCGATACAGACGGTCAGGGAAGCCGTCACAAATGCATCCACGAACGCACTGTCGCCGTCACTTTTCGTTTTCTCCTTCAGCCATTCCCCGAACCGTTCCATCTTCGTGTCGAGATCGATCCACTCGCCGAGAAGAGCCCCGACAGCAAAACAGGCGATCATCATCATGGATCCCGATGAAGAAAGCCCGTTTTCCGTCAGTTTTAACATCTGCTCCATACAGCCGGAGACTCCGATAAACAATACGCAGAGCGCCGACGCCATCATCAGGTTGCTCTGATAACGCTCCGTCAGTTTCTTTCCAAATAATAACCCCATCACGCCGCCCGCGACGATCGCAGTGACGTTGATGATCGTTCCAAGTCCGAACATAGTTGTCTCTTTTCTTCTGTCATGATATCACGATCCGAAGTTTTCACACTCTTTGCGCTATCCGGCGATCGTGATCCGCATTCGCTGTTTTCCAGCAATCTGCAGACCGATTTTCCTCTCCTGTGCCATGATCGCCTGTATACATGCAAATTGAAGTATAGCACAAAATCATATTTTCGTCTATCTCCAAGTTTTCCGGTCTCGGCATTCCCCGACATTCTGCCGGACGAATGACACCGGCAATGGAAAGGCGATTCGTCCCACTTTCCCTGCCTGTTCATAGCAAAACAACTGGAAATTCCACCCATTATTTAAAACGACCTCAGGTCAAGCCCTTATGATTTTCATCAGGATCCTGACACAGAGGTCGTTTTCTGCGTTTATACTGATTTTTTAATCTTCTTTTACCTTTTCTTCCCATCTGCTCCTTCTGTAATACAGGAAGGAAAGGATCGCGCATACGATCCAGCCGACCGGATATCCCATTCCGACCGTATACTCGTTGAATGCGATCTTTGTCACGAAGAAGAGATAGATCTGTCTGCAGACAACGAAGCTGAAGAGCATGATGCACATCGGTCCCTTTGCATCCCCGGATCCTCTCAAGGAACCCGCAAGGATCTGGTTGAAGGAGCTGCAGAAGCGGAACGGGACCGTCATCAGGATAAATAAGGTTCCATAGTGCAGCACATCCGGATCCTGGTTGAAAAGGGATACCAGGGATCTTGCGGAAATTGCCATCGCGCCGGAGATGCAGATCAGCACGCCCACACCCATGAACACTGCCTGTTTGACGCCGTCTCTCGCACGCTTCACATTCTTTGCTCCGAGATTCTGTCCCACGAACGTTGTCGCGGCCTGTCCCATACTCTGGGCAGGCAGGATTGCGAACTGGTCGATCTTTGAGTGGCAGCTCCAGCCCGCCATGATGACAGAAGAGCCAAGTCCATTTACATACGACTGCACAAGCGCGTTGGAAAACGCAGTGAGTCCCTGCTGGACTCCCGCCGGAAGACCGATCCGGAAGATCTCGCCGAGGCAGGATTTATTGATGTGAAGGTCCCGAAGAACAAGGCGATGTGCTTCCTTCGTCCTCATAAGAGTCGAGCACGCAAGAGCAGCGGAAACTGCCTCGGCGATCACCGTAGCGATCGCGACACCGCTGATCCCCCAGCCAAATTTCGCAACAAAGAGAATATCCAGAGCGATATTTAAACAGCTGCTGATGATCAGGAAATTTAACGGGCGCTTCGTGTCGCCCACAGCCCTTAAGATCGCACTGCTCATATTGTAAAGAAAGAGGACTGGAACTCCGGCAAAATAGATCTTTAAATACTCTCCCGCCGGTCCGATCACATCATCCGGCGTTGACATCCATTTTAACATCAGCGGGACAACCCAGACCGAGATCAGAGAGACAAAGCATCCGACGATCACTGCAAACAGGATCGTCGTCTCGACCGCCTCGTGGAGCTTTTCATGATTCCGGGAACCGAAACACGTGCTGATCACAACTCCGGCACCGATCGAGATCCCATTAAAGAAGTTTACCAGCGTATTGCAGATCGCCGTCGTCGCGCCGACCGCAGCCAGCGCCGATGTTCCGAGATAGTTTCCCACGACAATGCTGTCCACTGTGTTGTAGAGCTGCTGGAAGATATTTCCCATGATCAGCGGGATTGCAAAAAGAACCAGCTGTTTCCAGATCACGCCCTGTGTCATATCGATATTGCCTTTTCTGCCGGATGTAATTTTTGACATTCTTTTGTCCCTTTCTGCGATCGCATGTGTACGAAATATGTAAAATCTGCCGTCATTCTGTAATATCTATGTAAATCATACGGGATTTTCCGTTAAAAAGCAAGCTGTTCTCTTTTGTTGATCCCACAGGAAATTTTTGTATCCGGCACATGATTTTTTTGTACCCCGTTCTTCTGGTCTGCCCGGGCATTCTTTTCGCCTTCAGAAGCTTTCTCCGGCTTTTTCTCTCTCATTCACAAGAAAAGGACAGGATCCCTTTTCGGTGCCCTGTCCTGTCTTTCCCATCTTTTTATTTTATGTCCGTGATTTCAGGAGTTACTCCCATGTCGGGATGTAAGCTCCCTTGTAAGTGTCCTCGATCACTTTTGCAACTTCCGGTGTACGGAAATAATCGACTACTTTCTTGTAAAGCTCGTTGTCCTTATCAGCTGTTCTTGCAACGATGATGTTGACGTACGGGTTGTCAGATCCCTCTTCCACGCTCTCAAGGAAGATCGCATCTTCCTTCGGGTTTAAACCGTTGTCAACTGCGTGACCGCCGTTGATGACTGCTGCTGCAACGTCCGGAAGAAGGCTTGCTGTATTTGCTGCCTCAACCTCTTTGATGTCAAGGTTTAACGGGTTCTCTGTGATGTCTTTCTTTGTCGGTGTGTAGCCTGCTGCCGGATCAACCTTGATCAGACCTGCGGACTCAAGAAGTTTTAATGCACGGCCGCCGTTTGTAGCGTCATTCGGGATCGCGATGATATCACCGTCCTTGATCTCGGATACATCCTTGATCTTGTTGGAGTAGAGGCCTAACGGAGCCATGATGGTCTCACCGATGATAGAAAGATCATAACCGTTGTTCTTGCAGTCATCCTCAAAGTAAGCGATGTGCTGGAAAGAGTTCAGATCGATCTCACCGTCATTTAATGCACGGTTCGGAAGCGGATAATCTGCAAATTTTACAAGCTCAAGGTCGATGTTCTCCTCAGCAAGCTTGTCGATGACCGGCTGCCACTGCTCGTTGTTCTCACCTACAACACCGAGTTTGATGACTGTCTTCTCGCCGGAGGCTGCGGTTGTATCAGCTGCTGCCTCAGAACCGGCTGCGGTTGTATCGGCTGCTGCCGCTGTTGTCTCTGTCTTCTGGCTGCTGCCGCATGCGGTTAAGGATAATGCTAAAACTGCTGCTGCGCCAAGTGCTAAAACTCTTTTCTTCATAATTTTTCTCCTCCTGAACTTTCTTTGTCACTGCCCGTTTTCATTCGCATTCGCTGTGCGGACCGGACAGTTCCTTTTATTGATACGGCCCGGAAATAGTTCCTCTCCGTTTCAAGCAATTTTAATCTGAAACCACCGTTCTAGTGAGTCGTCTTTTTGATCACATAGGAACCGGTACTCTGGATCAGGCTTACCATGATCAGAATGATGATGACGGTTACATAGGTGACATCGGTCTGCCCTCTGGAGTGACCATAACGGATCGCGAAATCGCCGAGTCCGCCGCCGCCGACCGCACCGGCCATCGCGGTAAGACCGACCAGGCTGATAAATGTGATCTGCATTGCACGGACGATCCCCGGGACACTCTCCTTTAAGTATACGCGGAGGATGATCTCCCACGGGCTGTTTCCCATGCTCTCCGCAGCTTCGATCAGACCGTAGTCAACTTCAGCGAGCGCACTCTCGATCTGTCTCGTAAAGAACGGGACCGTTCCGAAAATAAGCGGTAAGATCGCACCCTTTGTACCGATCGCTGTTCCGACGACCATACGGGTCAGCGGGATCAGCGCTGTCAGAAGGATTACGAAC
>ENA-OXEC01000642-OXEC01000642.1-human-gut-metagenome-genome-assembly--contig:-NODE-642-length-11286-cov-217.657_pt1 | contig 11286 bp, 28 predicted proteins | sample MGYA00249351_ERZ652235 | MGnify/ENA primary metagenome ERZ652235 (study PRJEB26925, sample SAMN05826906) | human gut metagenome | biome: ENVO:2100002; feature: ENVO:00000062; material: ENVO:00002003...
GTTACCAGTTTGATGATGATTTAAACTTTTCTTACGTTGATTCAGTATTTACTTGCGTTAATAAATCAAAAAAAGAACCCGATAGCGAACTAGTTGAAAAAGTAAAGGCTGAAACTCCAATCGAGACGACTAAGGAATCAGCACAGGCTTTCTTAGACTTAGCTAAAGAGCAAGGAAAAGTAATAGAAAATGAGTGATAAAAAATACGTTGTTTATTACCATGAAAAAGTAAATGAATACTTCTATGACTATTGTTCAAGGTTTAACATGAATGAACAATATTCAAAACCTGTTTTATATAGTGATGACTTTGAATTAATGGAGAGAGCAAAAAATGAACTCAATGAACGACTACAAGAACAAAGCTATTAATTTACACGCTGAAGTGTATGGCTGGTTATATCGTGCATTAGATGAAATGGTAAAAGCAGAATGGCATAATGACGAACTTTTCAAAGTATGGCTTGGACGTGCTGAATTTCTAGTCAGACAGTCAAAGAAATTGCATATAGCTTGTGAAAATGATTACTCTAAGCGTGCATTGATTAAAGCATTGCAATTAAAAGTAGAAATAAATGAAAAAATATCATCTAATATTTGACAACGATAATTAATTTTGGTATAATAGTATATATAGAAATAAAGGAGAACTAATAAATGGTAGTTAAATTAACGCAAGAACAAGCTGATTTTCTTAAAACTTTTGGAAACCTTGAAGATGAAATAAACAAAAAACGAGCGCTTTGTCACATCACTCGTTTTGGTTATGGATACAATTGGATAGGCGGCGTTAAATATCCAAGTAGTGCTTTTGAGTGTTACGAGCAATCGAAAATGGTTGAAGCTGTCATTAACGGTTATGAAGTTATTGAACCTAAATTTAAGTTTTATAACTTTTCTGATAGTAGCGGAGGAACTGCATTATATTATGCTGGACAGTCTAGACAATTAACAAAATTCGAACAAGACGCTCTTGAAGTTAAAGAAGGCAGCGAGGAATATAAATCCTTGTTAGCTTTAGGTTTCGTTGAAGAAGAAGTATGATAACATCTTTCCAAAGTTTAGCTGAAAGGCGATTAATGACTCTCAATTATCACAAAAAAGATAGTCAACAGTACATCAACAGTTTAAATTACTTTGAATATGCTCGAATGTACTTCGAGAAAAATGGCTTTCCTGATGATAACAGACGAGTTTATCAAAGTGGCAAACGAAAAGGGCAAAAAGTTGGCTGGTCTGATAAAGAGGAAAAACAGCAGAAAGAAGATATTAGAAAGTTCATATATGAAAAGCAACTTCAAAAGTTTAAGAGCAAGAGAAAAAGCAAGTAAACATTATGCTAGAGGCGTCAGAAAGCTGTCTAAAGAGCTTGAAGAGATGAACGAAGTAAAGTATAGAGTGGAGCCTAACGAGTGCTTATATGGTTTGATAAATGACTTGTGGAACTACTGGGACGACGGATATATTTTACCTATGCTTAAATATAATATTGAAATTACAAGACAAGGGAACGTATTTATCGTAGAAAGAGGAAAAAATGAGCGTATTTGAAACCTTAAGCGTCATTAATGTTAATGATAAAAAGAGTAAAAAGAATAACCTTGACTATCTATCTTGGGCATTTGCTTGGGCAGAAGTAAAAAAAATATATCCTGAATCAACAAACAAGATTTATAAGAACAAGGATGATTGGAATTACCACACAGACGGTCGCACAGCTTGGGTTGAGGTTGGAGTTACTATCGAGGGGTTAGAGCACATTGAGCATCTTCCTGTGATGGACTATCGTAACCAATCTATCCCAGTTGAAAAATTGACTTCTATGGACGTAAATAAAGCCATTCAGCGTGGACTAGTTAAGGCAATCGCTCGTCATGGTTTAGGACTATACATCTATGCAAACGAAGATTTGCCTGACATGACAGAAGAACAGAAACTGTTGGAAGCAGAAAAGCAACGTCTTCGCGAGATCCAGCCACTTATCAAACGAGCTGAACAGCTAGGATATCAAAATATTGACAGCTTGAAAAATAAGACTAAAAAAGAAATTACCGACATCATGACGATTTGGTTAGCACAGCAAGAAGCAGAAAAAGGAGAATAATTAAATGGCAATCATCACAGTTACAGCACAAGCAAACGAAAAAAATACACGTACAGTAAGCACAGCAAAAGGCGATAAGAAAATCATTTCAGTACCTTTATTTGAAAAAGAAAAGGGATCTAATGTAAAAGTCGCATACGGTTCAGCTTTCTTGCCTGACTTCATTCAATTAGGCGACACCATAACGGTCAGCGGTCGTGTACAAGCCAAGGAATCAGGCGAATACGTAAATTATAACTTTGTTTTCCCTACTATTGAAAAAGTGTTTATCCCTAATGATAATAGCAAGCAATCACAAGCTAAGCAAGACTTATTTGGAGGAGCTGAACCGATTGAAGTTAACACGGAAGATTTACCCTTCTAATGGAAAGTTGGTTTCATGTACACAGCAGAAGAGAGAGAGCAAATTATCGACATCGTGGATAAAATGAGCTTACTAAGACAAGACTTTGACGGAGCTTTCACTTGGATCAAGGAAAACGTATCAATTCCATTTGACTTTGACGAAGAACAGCAATTTATATCAGACTTGAAGCATTTAGTGAAAATTAACGCTTTAAAGTTTGGTAAAATATATGAGGGAGTATTAAATTGACAACATTAAGAGAGCTACACAAAAAACTTAAAATTAAACAAACGCTTGACAACTATGTACGCAACACAAATAAAAAATATAAATATAACTTTGTGGCTGATGAAATTCTTGGCGAGGGAATGGCTAAACTGATCGAGCTTAATACACAAGGCAAACTTGGACGACATGCACAGCAAATTGCTTATATTAACCATAACTTGAGCTTACAGCGACAAAAGGAACAACTGGAACAAGCTAACGAACGACTTGCTAAACGTGCTGAGAAAGCCCAAAAATTGCTTGACACGGAACTTTTGAAAGATAGCTACATCGAAACACTTGAAATGTTTAGTAAATTCAATTCAGCAAAACAATATACTATGTGGGACGACCTAGAAACTCCAACTAAAGTGATTGAGTTCATGGAAAAGAATGGCGTGAAGCAAGGTAAATGGCTACGACCTGAAGGAATTGACGCTTGGTTTAAGGAAAGAATTATTTGGTTCAAGAATAAATTGAAAGAACAATAACATCATATAAGACTTTAGGCTTTACAGCTTAGAGTTTTTTTGATATAATAGTATATAAAATAAACTAGAAAGGTAACAATGGAAAGAAAATACTTTAACGACAAAAGATATTGCCATTGCTTCGATATACCAACGAGTGATGGCTTGGGAGTTTGCAAAGGTTGCAGGGGGTATACAAACATCTGTTATAGTTGCGATCGCTGTTTGCACTGCTGGTTTACAATGCAGGTTGAACTGTTTACTGAATATAATGAACCTAAGTTGCTGGAACTTATAGAAAAATGGAATAAATTTTACCAAACTAGAAAGACAATAAATAATGCTTAAGTTAGACGAGAAGAAAATTAGAAAAGGCAGACCAATCGGGCTACCATACCAAGGAAGCAAGAAAAAGATAAGCAAGAAGATAATTGAAATCATCAAACAGAACTTTGGCACAGACAAGCCGATATACGACATCTTCGGAGGAGGTGGAGCAATTACAGCCGAATGTATTTTAAATGGTTTAGAAGTCCATTACAACGACTTGGACAACTTGAACGACTTGAACGAATTGACGAAGTAAAAGCAATTTGATAAAATTGATTCATAAGGTTAAGGACTAAGGCAAAAGAAAAACAGTAACTAACCAAAATTGAAAAGAGGACTTAAAATGAGTTGGAAACAATATCTTGAATTAACGGAACTTGCTAGAAATAAAGGAATAAACTTCCTTGTATATGCTGAAAAGGCTTGTGAAAATGGTCTTATTTCCCATAAAACGCCACAAACAATCACAGAAAAAGAATACAATTTATTGAAAAAAGGACTTTTGTGAGGTATAAAATGACAACCGAAGAAATAGTGCAAAACTATCAAGTGAAATTGTTAAAGATTATATTTAAAGAAATTGATAGCCTAATGAAGAAGAAAGAAAAGGCTGATATCAACGCAAGTAAACTTGCTAAAACTAGCAACACAGTGAACACATCAGCTTATTGGAAGTCAATAGGAAACGCAGAGTTTTACATTAAAGAGATGTATGAAAAGTTGAGTGCTTTAGCAGAAATTGATAGGCTTTTCCATTGGTCAAGTCGTTTACATCAAGAACAATTAAAATTTGTTAGTAAATATCCAAAAGTTATGGAAAAATATAGACAGGCGAACTAAGGAGAACAAAATGAGATGTAAAAACTGTAACAAAGAAATTGAATATGTAAATTGCCATTACTTTACTCAACAACTTCACCCAGTAAGTTTAGGTGCTTATGAAAGTGAAGAATATTATCAAGCTGAAATAAAAGGCGGTGGAGAAGAAGCATATTATATCAACGCTCCTACTTTTATTACTGCTCTTGAATTCACTGACTCAATGCCTGATTTAGTAGATAGTATCTCTTGTCCTGAATGTGATGAATTTCCATTCAATAGCCCTGGAGTCGATCTTTACAACGAAACCGTTGATATGGTTTTTATGGGAGGAGAAAAATGAAAGTATATGTTTTAACCGCAGATACCTATTGTGGAAGCTGGGGTTCAGAAATAAGCCTTTTCGGAGTATTCTCAAACAAAGAGGAAGCTGAAAAACTAGCTGATAAAATACAATGTGACATCTCTATTGTGAATATTGATGAAGTTGAAGAACCTAAATACTTAGGAGGATATTGCGAATGAAAGATACAGTAAAAACTTTAATGATAGTTGCAGGTGTCGGATTGACACTTATCGCTATCACTTGGGTGGGTATGATTGCAACGTTGCTTATTGCATGGCTTGGAGGTAACATCTAAATGAATTTTAAAGAAAATAAGCACTATGCCAATGAATACGGTGTGGAACTTAATGAATACTTGAAACATAATTTTAACTACGAAGAGCTTACGGGTTGGTATACAATGCAAGTATTGAAGTATCTAGTAAGAGCTGGAAAGAAAGAGGGCGAGAGCTACGACAAAGACCGTAACAAAGCTTTAGACTATGCCAAAGAACTTGCTAACTTAAGTAACGAGAATGAGCTCACAGAGTACACTACTGACGACATTATGGGCTTTATACAAGAACTAGCTGATGATTTTGAACGCTGGGAAGGTGTGAAATAATTAAAAAATGGTTTATGCTTGACAGTATGAACTTTTTTTTATATAATAAATACATAGAGTTAAGAAAGAGAGAAAAACAATGATAGTATTAACAACTATAAATACGATTTGGAGTAACGAAAGATGGTAAAATGGATACAAAAGAAAGCGAAGATTAAAGCTGATAGAGAGGATGATTTAAAGACAAAAATTTTAAAAGCACGTGGGATCCCCTTGGAAGACCATCAAGAGTTTTTGTTTCCTGATGAAAAGTGGGAAAATCATCCTTTTGAAATCCGTAATGTAGAGAGGGCTGTTAATCGTATCTTAGAGGGTATCGCAGACAAAGAAACAATTGTAGTAAGTGGAGACCCTGATGCAGACGGAATCACAGCAACAGCTATTATGTTTAACCGATTGAAAGCATTACAAGATTTTAATGAGTTTAACTTAGATTACATCTATCCTCAACGTGATACAGGCCATGGATTGTATGGTCAATTATCAGTTCAAGACCATTGGTTAAATAAAGCGGAAAAGGCAAAGGCTGAAAAAGATAAAGAAAGTCTTGCGAAGTGGGAAAAACTTATTGACCTTAGTCGTTCAAACATTGAAAAGACAAAAGCAGCTGACATTCTCATTGTTTTGGATAGTTCAAGCAATGACTTAGAAGGTGTTGAACGTGCTCGAACATTGAATCCTGATTTAGATATTATTATCTTAGACCACCATGAGTTCGATTCTAAAGAGATTGCGAATAAAATGGATAAGGAAGTTATCTTGTGCAACCCCCATCATCACTTAGACGAATCAGTCAATAAAGATTTATCAGGTGCTGGTATGGCTTATAAAGTAGCCAAAGGAATTGATGATGTCTTAGATGATGATGGATTTTCTAATCAATTTCGTGATTTAGTCGCAATCGGTTTGGTGGGAGATATGATGAGTGTTCTTAATTTTGAGAACCGTTATCTTATCTCGCAAGGGCTACAAAATGTTAATAACGTTGGGCTATCACGTATCCTTAAAGGTGCTAAAATTAATACATACCGATACAATACAAAAGATATTGGGTATAGTATTGCGCCATTGATTAACTCATCTGCTCGTATGGGGGAGATTGAGCTTGCTTTTCAAATTTTGATGGTAGATAATGATACTGATGCTGAAAAACTCCGCCTTAAAATGGATAAATTAAATAAGAAACGTCAAGAAACTCAAAAAGCAGTCATGCAAAAATATGAAGATACTCAAGATATGGAAGACAAGATTGTCATTGTTATTGATTCAGAATCAAACAAAGGTATGAATGGTCTAGTAGCTCAGAATATTGCTCAAAAATATCATCGTCCATGTTTCGTTGTTACAGAGGGAAAAGATGGAGTCTGTCGTGGTTCAGGCCGTTCTTATGGTAGTTTTAATACTAATGAGTTCTTGAGTGAATTAGATTTCGTAGAAACGCAAGGACATGGACAAGCTCACGGATTAAATTTCCCTCTTGACCGTTTAGATGATTTAAAAGAGTATATCGAAGAAAACATGCCAGACAATCTTGAGACAGAACAGACGTTCTACTACGACATTGAATTGGAAAATGTCGAAGAAGCATTCATGGCTTTGACTGACTTAATCAACATCAACTATATTACAGGTAATAATTTTCCAGAGGTTGTAGTACGCATGGACAATGTTATGATTGAAGAACGTGCAGTTATTGGCAAAACAAAAGAAACGGTTAAATTTAAAACAAGTGGAGATTTGGTTCTTATTAAGTTTAAAGTTAATGAAGATTGGAACAAAGATATTGATACATTTGATACTGTAAGTGTTGTAGGAAATGGAACAATTAATGAGTTCTATAACTTTTGGACAAAAGAAATGACACGAACACCTCAAATTATTATCATGGATATTGTAAAGGATTGATATCAAATATTTATTTTCATAAGGAGAACAAATGAAAGATAAAGAGTTTAGAAGAAAATGGACAATGTACTTGTTGAGTATTCAATATGATGTAAGTGGTGCTGAAATTCCTGAAGAAGTATTACAAGAAGAAGCGGATCTAATTTTTGGTTAAAAGAACAAAGTTAATGTTTGACAGCATTGGCTTTTTTTGATACAATTAGTTGTATAGAAATTAAGGAGATACAAATGGAAAAATACAATGTTAAATTGATGAACAACAAAAAAGGATATTTAAACTCTTTTAAAAACGAGCTAGGGGAAAAGTTTCTCTTCCTAGGTTTCAAAGAAGAAAGAAATAACTTTAAATCAGAGTTCACTAAAGAAGAAATTAAAGCAATTGATGAAAGATACTTAGAATTTATTGAAGAGGTCTAAGTTAATTCTTGACAAATATAAAGTATTTTGATAATTAATTACGAAGACATGAAAATAGAAAGTTTTGGTGAAAAAATAAATGAAATTATTTAACAGAAAACCTAAGGACAAAATTAAAGTAGCAACAGCATTTACATTAAAAGGATTAACAAAACAAGTAATTCAATTAGAACAAAAAGGGTTTATTAAACAAGGAGAAATCCAAAGTGCTATGTTTGACGGAACGATTATGGCTTATAAGCAAGCAATGATTAAGAAAGCTAGTGAATAATATGTGTAAAAAACGCAAATACACAAAAATGGGCGCTTTGTATTCAATAGTAAATGCCCAGCATAACAAAAAGAAAGCTGATAAGATACCAGTTAGAGCTTATTACTGTAAGTGGTGTAATTTATATCACTTATCAAGTCAACAAAGATTAAACATAAAGACAGGAGTGATTGGATAGTGAAAGATGAATTCACATACTACACAGTATCTTGGATATTGGAAAAAGAAATTAAATCACGTAAGTTTTATGATAAAAAAGAGGCTTTAAAATGGAATGAATTACTTCCAGAAGAACAAAGATATGAAGTTAAAAAGCATACAGAAATAATTGAGGTTATAGCATAATGACAAACGAAGAATTATATGAAAGAATCACTAGTGTACTAAAAGAGCAATGTATCGGAATGAATCAACTTGAGTTAAAAATTAAAGATGAGACAGGTACATGGCCTAAGTTACATACAACTCAATCACGCTTGAGTTTACCGCATACCGTAGCGTTCCCTTATCTTACTATGTTTTTCAATGATGATGAAATGCACGAGCTTACACTTAAAAAAATTGATAGCGTAGGAGATAACGGAGAAGCGTTTGACTTACTAGATGAGATATTGTCTAGTTTAGAACCAAGCAAAGAATATCTATATAAGCAACGTTTGAAGCGTAGAATGCAAAGAGAGGCAATGAGATAATACTACACAAATATACGAGTGAGATAAACAGGTCAAAATATCCACGGTCGACAGTTAGAAAGATTGCTAACGACTTGAACAAAAAAGACCCTTTTAATAATTATCTAGTCAGCTTTGAGTTAGGATCTAAACGGTATATTATTGAAAAATTTGAAATTAGAGGAATGAATAGATGAAGCGTTTTTACGTAGAAGAAGATGACAATGGAAAAGAGATTAAGCGAAAACTAACAACTTTTGCTAATGATGATTTAACACATCTTTCAGATGATGAACTAGAAACATTATATTATGAATCATCTGCTCAATTTTTAGCTAAAGCAATGCACTTTATGAAGATTGAGAACGAACTATTTTCAAGAAAGAATGTAACTGTAAGTGATGAAATTCTAATAAATGCTGGCAATAATATTATTGAAGCAATTAATCAGATAAGTAATTGAACCATAAAAAAAGGAGAGTAATTATCTTTATTTTAACAGATGACACAACTATCACATCAATAAACTATATTCAAAAGGCTCATAAAAGGGCGGATAAGGGCTTTAATGATATTGTGGCACAATTATATGAACAAGAGTTTAAAACGCAAGAGAAAGCAAAATATGAGCATATAAGACAAGCTAAGGAGAAAGCACTTGAAGAACAACGAGTTAGTGAAGAAAATCAACGAAGAGCTGAAGCTGAAAAACAAGCCGAAGTTGACAGAATCGCAAGAGAACACGATGAGGAAACTGAACGATCTAATAATAGAGGAAGTCAACATGTTAGTGAAAAAGATGAAATGACACCGAACATAGCAACTAGTGGTACGATTGGAAGTGATTGGTCTAGCGTTAGTCCTGAACAAGCTAGTGAACACCTAGCAAGCAAGACAGGAGTAAGCTCTAGTAAATGGCTTGATGTTATTTACAAGGAATCGAGCGGAAACCCTTATGTTGAAAATGGACTATCATGCTGGGGACTATTACAGATTAATCAAAGCGTACACGGGGAAGTATCGCAATTAAGTCCACAGGCTTATCTAGACAAAGCTGTAAGTATCTATCAAAGTTCAGGTGGAACAGCATGGGCTACTTGGTAAAACAAAATTAATAATAAGAGAGGGAATAAATGAAATATAAAGAAATATAAAAACAGCTATAAAGCTGTCTTTTTTATATTATTTTTTAGCAATGATTGGTTTGTCAATTCCGTTAGCTTGCATGAAACGAATATCAATAGGCGAACCTTTCCAATCGAAGTTTTTAAGGTCTTTGCCAGTTGTTTCTTTATAAGTTTTGCGAACAATTGCCAATTGGTCTGGGTGTGATAGAGCGATAACTTTTTCGCCATTGAAGTAGTAAGTTGTTTTATCGCCATTTGTATATGTAAATTTCATTAATTCATCGTCCTCTAATTCTGTATTTGTTTGTGTATTGTTTTGCCCTGTAAGGCGCTTGTTTAGTTCTGTGATAAAGTATGAGCGACAGCTTTCTACCGTTCCACCGTGAGCTTCTACTGAACGTCTAGGGCATGAAGTAGATGATAACTCTTGATGTAGCTTCACAGTATCATGATTAGGAGTTAGTCCCCATTGTTTCATATACTTAGCTACGTCATCTAGTACCGCTTGTTCATTTCTCAAGAACTGATTCAAATCTCCCTCTGATTGGCACACTTCCCAACTTGCATAATTTGCATTACCGTATGAGTTAGCACAATGGTATGCCATATTAGAGAAGTCGGAAGCCTGCAATCGTCCGTCAGAAGCAATGTAAACATGAGCAAAGCCCTCTTCTGGATCGTGATTAGGTAACCAACTATTATAAAAACTAGTTTTAGCACCGTTTGAACCAGCGTCATTGTGAATTACAACCCCAGTAGGGTTATAACCACGTACACCAGCATTAGTTATATTCATTCTTTTTTATCCTCCGTTTGTTCTTCTTCTGCTTCTGGAATACTTACACCATTCTTTTTCATAAGTTTAACCAAACCGTCGAACATAGGGCTGATTTTTGCGATTAAGTAAATAAATTGCCCTACAAAGTACAATAAACCTACGTCAATCACAGTTTTGGCAATATCAGAAGTTGAGGGAGTTTGTGTAAAGAAGAAGACTGCATATAAAACCCACAGGGATAAAATAACCGTTAAGTCAATCACAAGTCTACGTTTGAAAGGTGGGTCCATTGCTTCTCTATCTTTTACCCATGTAGCGAAAAGAATCGCTAAAATTAAGATAGTCATTAAAATCATTCTAGTTACCATTTTGTTTTGCTTTCTATTTTGTTATTTAATAAAGTAACTTCCGTTACCACGTGGTTTAAGAGCGCTAGAACCAATACTTGCTCCCCACCAAGTAATACTACCGTCTGGGTTTATGTCAATATGGAAAGAAGTATCTCTTCCAGCAAAATGGCCAACAAGACTTTGAACAGTAGCTGGACGAAAAGGTCTATCTACCCACGTTCCAGACATCTTCCAGCCAGTTTGTATATTTGACACACTACCAAAGAACCTAACAATTACTAAATCATTGTTCTTTTTAGTAAGTTGCAATTGTAAACCATTTCCAGCTTCAACTGTCAACGTTTGAACCGGAACATTGATTGAACCATTAAGTGATATATCATTTACAGAAATACTATCTAAAATACTAGTCTGAACAGTCGGTTGAGTGCTTGTTACACCAGTTCCTGAAGTCGTAACAATATCAAAACAAACTTTCAAA
>ENA-OXEC01000646-OXEC01000646.1-human-gut-metagenome-genome-assembly--contig:-NODE-646-length-11247-cov-8.46158_pt1 | contig 11247 bp, 7 predicted proteins | sample MGYA00249351_ERZ652235 | MGnify/ENA primary metagenome ERZ652235 (study PRJEB26925, sample SAMN05826906) | human gut metagenome | biome: ENVO:2100002; feature: ENVO:00000062; material: ENVO:00002003...
ACAGGTGAGCATGTGGTCAAGAAAGCCCACGCCGCTCTGAATGGCGCTCACCCCCCGGCCGTCCAGACAAATGGTGAGGGTGATGTCGGTCTCATTGGTCTTGCGCGCAATGCGGGCGGTTCTCATAGCAGTCCCTCCAGCCGTTCCAGCAGGGCGTCCATCTGGGCCCTGGTACCGATGGTGATGCGGATATAGTCCCCGATGCGGGGGGCGTCGAAGCGGCGCACCAGCACCCCGCGCTCCTTGAGCCTCCGGTAGAGGTCCCCGCCGTCCGCTGCCGGATGGCGGGCAAAGAGGAAGTTCGCCCTGGAGTCGGTGCAGGTGAAGCCAAGCGCCTCCAGCCGCCGCTTGGTATCAGCGCGGGTGTCCACGATGGCCGCGCAGTTGGCGTCGTAGTAGTCCTGCTCCGCCAGGGCCGCGGCCCCTGCCCGCAGGGTCAGGCGGTTGACGTTGTAGGGATTGGTGGAGAAGCGGATGGCCTCCAGATCCTGAATCAGGGCCGCATCCCCGATGGCGTAGCCCAGCCGGGCTCCCGCCATGGAGCGGGACTTGGAAAAGGTCTGCACCACCAGCAGGTTGGGATAGCGGGCGGTGAGGGGCACCGCGCTCTCCCCGCCGAAGTCCACATAGGCCTCGTCCACCACCACCACCGCATCCGGGTTGGCCCGGACGATCCCCCCTACCTCGTCCCGACTCAGGGCCAGGCCGGTGGGGGCGTTGGGGTTGGCGAGCACAATGGTTCGATGCAGGTGATTGTAGTCCTCCGGCACCAGGCGGAAGTCCGCCCGCAAGGGCACCTGCCGGACTGGTATGCCGTACAGGAGGGCGAACACGGCGTAAAACCCGTAGCTGATGTCGGGAAAGGCCACCCCCCGGCCGTCGGCGGCATAGGCCAGAAAGGCGAAGCTGAGGGCCTCGTCGGAGCCGTTGGCGACAAACACATTCTCACGCTCCACCCCGTACCGGGCCGCCAGCGCCTCCCTCAGCTCCACCGCTTCCGGGTCGGAGTAGAGGCGCAGGTTCTCCCCCTCCGCCCGGTTCAGCGCCGCCAGTACCCCCGGCGACGGGGGATAGGGAGATTCATTGGTGTTCAGCTTGATGTATGCCTGATTCCGGGGCTGTTCCCCTGGCGTATAGGGGGTGAGCCGCCGGAGCGCCCCGTTTAGAAACTGCGACATTGAATCACCTTCTATCTCGCTAACGAATTAAATCGTTAGTGTAATGATACACATATTCCCCGCTCCTGTCAACCCCCTTTTGTTGGCTTGGAACGTTCATAGGAGAAAATCGGTGCGTTTTGTGCTATGATCTCATTGACAGGCGGCCTGCGGTGCCGCTGTGAAATCCATCTGATTGATCAAAAAGGAGGAATTGGATGTACTATTCTGCGGTCTGCCCATCCCCGCTGGGGATGCTCACGCTGGGCAGCGATGGGGAGCACCTGATCGGCCTTTGGCTGGAGGGACAGAAGTATTTCGGCGGAGCCGTGCGGGAGGCGCTGGAGGAGCGGGACGGGCTTCCCGTCTTTGACGCGGCGCGGGACTGGCTGGCCCGGTATTTTGCTGGAGAAAAGCCGATGCCCTCCGAACTGCCCCTGTGCCCCATCGGCGGGGAGTTCCGGCAGCGGGTATGGAGGCTGCTGTGCCAAATACCCTACGGAGAAACCACGACCTACGGAGCTCTTGCCCGGGCGCTGGCGGCGCAGATGGGAAGGCCCTCCATGTCCAGCCAGGCAGTGGGCGGCGCGGTGGGCCATAACCCCATCTCCATCATCATTCCCTGCCACCGGGTCGTGGGCTCCGGCGGCAGCCTCACCGGGTATGCCGGCGGCATCGCCGCCAAGCTCCGGCTGCTGGAGCACGAGGGCGTTGAGCTCTCCCGCCTGTCCGTCCCCAAGAGGGGCACGGCGCTTTGAGCCATGGCAGCTTGACTCTCTCGGCAGACGCGGGCCGTCCTCAACCGCCTATTTCGTCTCCCGGATTGGGAGGACTGCCGGGATGCAGAAGGACAGGGGCCGGGATAGAGCAAACGTCTCGGTCTTAATTTGCATACCCAAAATCAGAAATTTGGCTGCGTTTTGCCCCGGATGTGATCAATATAGAGTCCGGCGGAGAGCACTGTCCCAGTGGGGAAGTCAAAATGGTGATTCCGCATATCTGCATATTGCACAGCAGGCATGCGCTGATCCCTTCCGGAGACAAGCCCTCAGCCCGGCTGATGGGGCGGCGCAGTACGCGCTCTGGACAACATCATCCAAGCAGAAACCGCCACACGCTTCTTTCGCCCGCTCAATGCGATGCCTATCATCTGCGCCGAGGACATAACGATGATTCGCCGGGCAGCCGAAAACGGCATTGACGTATACAGGGGTATGCGTCAATGCCGTTTTCCAATTTTCCCGATTAGGGAAACAGCGCCTCCGTTAAGCTGCGCGCCCCCTCCCGGTCCCAGGTATAGCGGAACAGAGCATCCTCTCCCACTCCGAAGTACTGAAAACCGTAATCAGCCCTGCCCCGGTCGCTGGTGGGATCAAAATAGAGCCACTGGCCGTCCACCTGGGCCAGAACCCACATGTGGTTCTCTCCACCCATCTTCCCACTGACGGTAATACAGGGAATCTCCGCCTGCTGTAAAAGCATCTGGAATGCCTGGGCATAGCCGCCGCAGATGGCTAGATGGTCATGGAGCGCCCCGTATGCGGTGGTAGCGCTGTAGGGCATCTCACCGGGCTGGCTGTAGTAGCGGAAGTCGTAACGTACCTGTTCCGTCAAGTAAGCATACAGCGCCTCAGCCTGTGCAGCCTTCCCCATCTCCGCCGTGACGATTTCCTCATAAACCTGCCTTGCCAGGCACTCTGACTGAGCCAGCCGGTTCAGGGCCTCCTCTCGGCTCAGGCCACCCTGGGGCGTGACCGTGATAGCGGTGCCGTCACGGCTGAGCTGGCACAACAGCCAACCGCCGCCCACCTGCTGAAGCGCCCGGTTCATGGCATCCACTGTCAGAGTGGGCTCGGTAATCCGGATGGGAATACTCTCCTGTGACAGTCCACCCCGCGCCACCTCCACCAGACGATCCAGGCCATCCACCTCTATTCCCTGAAATCCGGCGGGATACGCGCCGGTACGGTAGGGCATATAGGACACTTTACAGCGGAGCAGTCCGTCCTCCCCTACCTCTGAAGTGAGATCATAGGCATACTTGTACTCCGGATGGTCGGATAAGATGCTGTAGTACAGGTTTTTAACAGCCATGGGCAGCTCCGCCGAACCGACCGGTGCCGCACATGCTAAGGCGGGCGGCTGCTCCACCGCTACAATCGCTTCCATCAGCTTCTGTTCCAATTCCTCCAGAGTAGCGGCCACCGGCGGCACGGGGCTGGAGCTGCTGGTGTCAGCTCGCTTCGGCCACTCCAACCCCAGGTTTTCCCGGACAGCGGACCGCAGCGCCGTCATATCTGGGTCCCTCCAGAAAAAGCGCAGCTTCTCCTCTGCCACAGTGTTTTTTCCAGGCTCCCCACCCAACACAAAGACGGCAAAGGTGTCGGCGATATCCTCATGGAAGTAGTTGGCCCCGTAACGGCTCACATAGTGAGTAGGCGATCTGTCGTAATCACCCGCGCCGCTGACTCCAAGCTCCCTCCAAAACGCATCGTAAAACGCTCTGCGGAAGGCCCCCTCCACAAATCCCGCCGGGTCATGGGTGTCCCTGCCCACGGTCAGGTCTACCTGTGTCTCGTCCTCCAGCAGGACGTGGCCATACTCGTGCAAAATCGTGTAGGTCAGTTTGCTCCAGTCCCGCTTCTCCCCGTTTTCATCATACACATCGAAGTAGTCAATGCTGATGGAAAAGCGGGTGTTGTCCGTAACGCCCTCCTCCCGAATGGGAGAGGTATAGGCCAGGACATTACTGGTACCATCCGTAAACAGGTTGAACTCGGCCAGCTTCTGTCTGGCCTCCAGCGGGAGGATCGAACACAGATAGTTCCATACCGCCGCATCCTCCGGATCGCTGATGACGGCTTGACCGCCGCTCACCGGATAGGAGGCCAGCACATTGGTGATGCCCACGGAGTAATTTCCCACCGTGACGAGACACCCCTCCTCGTCACGGGACAGCGTGATATATTTGCTGTAAATGGGGTCGGACCAGTCGGTCTGTCCCCCCTCCTCTGATACGGGGGAGCCATACATCGCCTCAATGAGTTCCCGTACCTGTTCCCCTGTATAGCCGGTTTCCTCCGGCCGCAGCTCAATGCGCTCTAGAAAACCGTTGCGGTACTGGTAATAGGTACTCATAGGAGCTTTGCTGTCAAACCAGCGCATGGAGTAGTGGTAGGTCTCATAGGTGTCGGTCCACCCCTCCCCGGATATCTCACTGGCGCCTACGGGCTCTCCCGCCGCTCCGATGTACGCCTCAGTATCCGCTCTAGAACTGCCGAAATAGATCATATTCTGTCTGGTCTGGCGGTAAGCGCTTCTCTCTCCCTGCTCCCGGGCCAGAGCCCGGTAGGAGGGGGTATCGGTCGAGCAGATCTCCTCCGCCGCGGCTGTTGCGCTGTCAGCGGCAGCCGCAATGGCATACAGATCCAGCTGTTCCGCCGTATCCGCCGCCGAGTGGTACAGGTAGCCCCGCCCCCTCTGCATCAGCAGGACAGCAGGTATTCCGGAGAGCTGAAACGAGGTATGGTCGCTGGCGGTCTCCACTCCGCTCTCCAACCCCGGATTCTTTTTCTGAAGCAGGTCGCTGACCCAGTTCGCCTCCCCGTCTACAGTACACACCAAAGTCCCTGTGGAACCAAGTCCGCCCAGCATATCGAACTGGATCGCACCGACTATCCGAGTCCGCTCCTCCTCTGTCAGAGAGGCGGTGTAGGTCCGGGATCCATTCTTACCGTTCTCTTCATCGGTGAAGCTGAGGAAGCGCACCTCCGTATCAGTCGGTACATTCCTCAGCGCCTCCGCCGTATAGAGCAGGGCAGCCACACCCGAGGCATTATCATTTGCCCCATAGGCAGTGGGCACACTGTCGTGATGGGCGGACAGCACCAAGATATCCGCATCGGGAACAGAGGCCGCCTTTACCGCGGCGACATTGTGCCCGGTGCGGCCCTGGCCGTCGGTATAGGGCTGGAGAGTGACGCTGTACCCCATTTCCTCAAAGCGGTCCCTCAGATACCGGACTGCATCGGCCTCCCCCTGGGAGCCCATCGGCCGGTGGTGTGCGGCAAGGATCTCCAGATCGTCCCGGAGCTGCCCGACATCGGGCAGCCCGGCGGCCCGCTCCAGCATGACCAACGCCTCCGCTGTGGTGATGGTATCCTCTGGGGCCAGTTTATCCCCGCTCCGGCCTGCCATTACCCCGGCCTGCTGGCACCAGAGCACAGCATCCCTCGCCCATTCCGACACAGTGCCGGCGTCCTCAAAACGCTCGAGTCCTTGGACCGGTACCTCGGGTGTTCCCGCCTGTCTCCAGAGGATAGCGGCAAATTCCTGCCGGGTGACAGGGCGGCCTGGCTCATAGGTTCCATCTCCCACGCCAGTGAGATAGCCCTGCCCTGCTGCCCAGCCCACGGCTGCGGCATCCTTTTCAGACACATCAGAGAAAGGGCACTCCTCATGCGCAGCGGGCTGCCCTGCCGACTCATAGAGCAGCCGGGCCACCGCTCCGCGGGTCAAACGCTGTCCCGGCGAGGCCAGAAATGCCCGGCTGACCGACTTTTCCCGTCCCCAGGCCAGCGCCTCGGCTGCCCAGGCCGGCCAAGGGGTGCCGGAAGCTCCGGCGGCCGGGAGCAGCAGAATACCGCAGAGCAGCAGCGCACCTATTCGCTTCATTAGGCTCACCTCATCCAAACGTATACCGCCGCAGTGGCTGTTAAACATTAGACGGATGAACGGTCTGAAAAGTTTTTCTGAGCACATAAAACACGGCCTCCGCCTGAACCGGAGGCCGTGTTTTATGCGATTGGTCTTCTTCTCTCTGCTTACGCACGGGCGAGGTTTTTGAAGTAGTGGTGGGCCCAGCACTCGGTAATAATTTTCCGGGCCGCGAACAGCGCCGCCAGAGAGGGGTCCAGTCTGGGGGCCACCTCCACCACGTCCATGCCGATGATGTTGAGGCCGTCAAAAAGGCCCTTCAGCAGGTCCAGAAGCTGCCGGGCGGTGAGGCCGCCGAATTGGGGCGTGCCGGTACCGGCGGCATAGGCGGGGTCCAGGCAGTCAATATCCAGAGTGATATAGACTTTGGAGAACCGCTTCATGTGGGACACCATCCGCTCCAGTGCCGCCGGCACCCCCAGGTGGTCCACATCAGCGGCGGAGAGGACGTTGATCTTGTTGTTCTGGTAGAACTCCAGCTCGTCGGACTCGATGGAGCGGATGCCGAGGAAGTAGAGGTGGTCACTGTCCCCCACGTGGGACAGCTCGGTGGCCCGCCGCTCGGTGGAGCCGTGGGACAGAATGTCCCCGTGCATCTCGTGGCAGAGATCGAAGTGGGCGTCGATGTGGATGATACCGAAGTCCTCCTCCACCGCCCGGTTGACGCCCCGGTGGACGGGGATCGTCACCGAGTGGTCGCCGCCGATCATGGTAAAGAACTTTCCCGCCTTCACGGCCTGATAGGCCAGCTCCTCCGCCTCGGCGAACATCTCGTCCCGGTCCTTCCCCACGCAGTCACCCAGATCCTTGACCTTCACAGGGGAGATATCCCGGAAATCCTCGGTGGTGGGCGAGATGGTGTGGGTGATTTTCCGCAGCTCCTGGGGCGCCTCACAAGTGCCGGAGCGGAAGCTGACCCCGCCGTCGTAGGGGATACCGAACACAGCTATGTCGGCCTCCTCCAGGGGGAGCTCCGGGTGGTTCAGGCCAGCCCAGATAGTCTTGTCCTCCGTGATAGAATTTTTCAATAGCATGATGATGAAACTCCTTTCTCGTCCTGTTCCCGGATGCCCCGCTGGAAGTCGGCCCGGACAGCCTCCAGCAGCTCAGGCCGGGTGAGCAGGTCGTAGCCCACACCCGCCAGGGCACAGACTCCCAGCCGGGTGGCCTCCCGGCCCTCCTCGGTCACGGTTCGGGCGGCGAACTCCTCCGTATGCAGATCGACACCCCCACATCCGTGAATGCCGAGCATCCCGTGGAGGGTGGGTATCCGGAAGCTCACGTTGCCCGCGTCGGTAGATAGGCGGTTGGCCTCCTCCACCACGACCGGCTCACCCAGCGCGGCCATGTTCGTTTCATAGGCATCCAGCAGCGGCTCGTTGAGCAGCAGCGGCTGGGTGGGACACAGGTACTGGGTGATCTTCAGCTCCGCCCCCATGCTGTCCGCCGCCCCCTGGACACAGCGGTTGATGCGCTCCACCGCCCGACGGGTCTTCCACTCCTGGTCACAGCGGATGTAGTAGCGCAGGCTGGCATAGTCGGGGATGATGTTGGGCAGGGTGCCGCCGCTGTTGAGGATACCGTAGATGTTGGCGTCCAGGTACTGCTTGACCTGGTTGACACTGAGGTAGGCGGCAACGGCGGCGTCCAGGGCGTTGATGCAGTCGCTGCCCGGCCCGGCCTCGTTGGCATGGCACTTCTTTCCGAAAAACTCGTACTGCACCGGATAGATGCCGATGCTCCCCATCCGGCCGCAGGTCTTTTGATAGGGGTGTAGCATGAGGGCCACATCCAGCTCGTCAAAGGCCCCTTCGTCGGTGAGCTGTACTTTGGTACAGGTGATCTCCTCGTCGGGCGTACCGTAGACAATCAGGGTGCCGCCGACGGCGTCCACCGTCTGCCGCAGGACAGCCGCAGCTCCCGCCGAGACGACGCCAATGAGGTCGTGGCCGCAGCCGTGGCCCACCTCGGGCAGCGCATCGTACTCGCACAGGAAGCCCAGCACCGGCCTGCCGGAGCCGTAGACTGCCCGGAAGGCGGTGGGCAGGCCGTGGAAGTTCTCCTCCACCTTGAAGCCCTGCTCCGCCAGCCACTCCCGCAGCATGCGGGAGGAGTTGACCTCCTCCAGCCCCAGCTCAGGGTGGTCGTACATCGCACGGGACATGGCCCAGAGCGCGGGGAGGAAGCTCTCCGCCGCTGTTTGTATTGTCTCTTTCATCGAAATACCTTCTTTCTGCTCACATTGGCCCGAGGCGGATGGCGTTGGCGATCAGCACCAGCACCGCGCCCGCCGCGAACTGGAGGCCCAACAGGGGAATAAACCACTTGGCCCACTTGCCGTAGGGAACCTTTGCCATGGTCAGGGCCACCATGAAGGTGCCCGAGGTGGGCACCAGGATGTTGGACAGGCCATTGCCGATCTGGAAGATGATGCAGGTGGTCTGTCGGGTAATGTCGGCCATGTCGCCCATGGGGAGCAGGATGGGCAGAGAGGTGGCCGCCTGCCCACTGGCCGAGGGAATCAGGAGGTTAAGGAAGTTTTGGAAAACGTACATACCCAGCACTGTCAGAGAGGAGGGCAGCGAGGTCAGCAGGCCGGAGGCGCCGTACAGGATGGTGTGGAGAATGTTGCCGCCCTCCAGTACGATGAGGATGCCGCGGGCAAAGCCAACCGCCAGCGCGCCGGCCGCGAAGTCGGCCACGCCGCGGCTGAACAGGCGGCCAAAGCCGTCGAAGCCCACCCGGGCCACAAAGCCCACGACGATGCCCATGCCCAGGAACAGGGCAGAAAGCTCGTTGATATACCAGCCCCACTTGAGCACGCCCACGATCAGCAGGGCGAAGGTGGCGCCCATGACCAGCAGGACCAGCTTCCGGGTGCCCGTCAGCTCCGGAAGATCGTTTAGATCCACCTTCTCCTCCCGCTGGCGGTCGAACTCGTACATCAGGCTGCGGGTCGGGTCCCGCTTGATGCGCTGGGCATACAAATAGATATACACCGCCGCGATGGTCAGCATGACCACCAGGATGATGAGGCGGTACCACATGGCCGAGTACATGGGCAGACCCGCGATGCTCTGGGAAACCCCCACGTTGGCGGCCTGGACAAAGGAGCCTGCGTAGCCGCTGGAGCTGCCCACGATGGCCACCGCCAGGCCGGTGATGGAGTCGTAGCCCATAGCGATGCAGATGGGTACCAGGAAGGGGATGAAGACCAGGCACTCCTCAAACATACCGAAGGAGCCGGCGCCGAAGCCCACCACAAAGATCATGATGGGGATCAGCAGCTCCTGCCGTTTGGAGGTTTTCTTGATGATGCGTCCGATGCCCGCCTCAATGGCCTTGGTCTCCGCCACAACTCCGAAGGCGCCGCCAATGATGAAGATAAAGGCGGAAATATAAGCGGTTTCGATCAGGCCCTCCTGTACGGCCATCAAAGCCTTCATCGGGGTCACCGGGGCCTGCTCGATGCGGTGGTAGCTGCCGTCCACCAGCATCTCCACGCCGTTCTCATCCACGTAGGTTTCGTACTGGCCCGCAGGAATCACATAGGTCAGAATGGTACATACCGCGATGATGAGCAGGAGCAGCGTGAACATGTGGGGGATACGGATACCTTTTTTCTTTGGTGTCATCTTTAACCCTCTCCTAACTTCAGATATGTGGTCCACGCATAACCACTGCCCCTAGAATAAGCAAGCCGGATGCCAGCTTGTCAAGAGAGGCAAACATAGTTAGAACTGCCTGCACTGCCAGGGGTTGCGCGGAACGCGGCCGCCTCGCGGGACAGGCCCGGCAAAAAGAAAGCAAGAATTTTTGCGCAAAATGCAAAAATTCTTGCTTTCTACAGTCCTATCCGTTGAGATGGTACTTCATCATCTTGTATTGAAGTGCCTGCCGGGTCAGCCTCAGCTTCTCCGCGGCCTCCGTAACCGTCCGGCTCTGCTCCAGCGCACGGACAATCAACCCCTTCTCGTAGCGGCGGACCGCCTCCTGAAGCCCCATATGTTCCGGCATAGGCCACGGCTCCTGCCTCTCCCCCGCCTCCTCCTCGTGGTAAAAGATATAGCGGGGAATATCATTGAGCTGTACCGTGGCCCCGGTACAGAGGTTGAACGCCGACTCCACCGCATTGCGCAGCTCCCGTACATTGCCCGGCCAGTCATAGGCCAGCAGGGCATTGCGCACCAGCTCGCTCACGCCGGAGATCGCCCGCCCCATGTTCCGGTTGTACTGCTCCACATAGAAATCGGTGAGCAGCGGAATGTCCTCCGGCCGCTTCCGCAGGGGTGGCAGCGCCAACTGCACCACACCCAGCCGGTAGAACAGGTCACGCCGCAGCAGCCCCTCCCGTACTGCGGTGATAGGATCCACATTCATGGCGGAGACAATACGCACATCGCTGTGCACATCCTGTTCCCCGCCCACAGGGCGGAACCGCTTCTCCTCAATCGCCTTGAGAATCTTGGCCTGGAGGGACAGATCCATGGAGTTCACTTCGTCCAGGAACAGAGTGCCTCCATCAGCCTGTTTCAGCAGTCCTTTCCGGTTTTCCGCCCCGGTATAGCTCCCACGCGTAGTGCCGAACAGGGTGCTCTCCAGCAAGGTGGTTGGGATGGCCGCGCAGTTTTGCGCCACAAACGGCCCCCTGGCCCTGGAGCTGTGGCTATGGAGTGACTGGGCAAAGAGTTCCTTCCCCGTGCCGGTCTCTCCCCAAATGAGCACGGGAGAGGTGTTGGCCGCCACCCGCTGAACGGTATCCTTGAGCGTCAGCATCTCCGGGTTTTGGGTAATGATGTCGTCCAGCCGGAACAGCCCCTTGTGCGGATTGGCCAGCCAGTGGTTTTTCTCATCCAACTGAGCGTCCTTGTGGTAGAAAACCGAGGTCTCCATCGTCCCAATCAGCTCGCCGCTGTACTCCAGCGGAAAGGTGGAGCTGACCAAGATGGTCCGCCGGCCATAAAAGTCCGTCAATTCCTGCTTTTCATTGAGTACCGGCGCCCCCGTCCGCATGACCCGGAAGTGGCTGGAGGTCTCCTCGGTCAGTTGCGGATAGGCTTCGAGGATGTTCTTCCCGATAAAGCCCTCGTCGGCCAGCCCGTTTTCCTGCTCGGAGAACATGGCGGAGTATTCGATGGTCCCATGCCGGTCTGCGATCAGAATCGCATCCACACCATCGTGCAGTCTGGACATGTAGTTGAGCCATTTCCCTATCACAGGCATCACCTCGCCGGAAATCACGCGCCAGCCTGCTCTCCTCGGGAGCGCTCCGCCGGCACACCTGTTTTTTCTATTTTACAACTATACCATAAAATGTTCCGGCACACAATTCCCGCGGCAGCGCCCCCCCCCTTCTCCCGAACCCGCCTCCGCC
>ENA-OXEC01000647-OXEC01000647.1-human-gut-metagenome-genome-assembly--contig:-NODE-647-length-11238-cov-19.7005_pt1 | contig 11238 bp, 9 predicted proteins | sample MGYA00249351_ERZ652235 | MGnify/ENA primary metagenome ERZ652235 (study PRJEB26925, sample SAMN05826906) | human gut metagenome | biome: ENVO:2100002; feature: ENVO:00000062; material: ENVO:00002003...
ATCTACACTATCCTCTTCGTCGGCAGCGTCAGATGTGTATAAGAGACAGTTTTAAGATTATGGCTTTTTTTTAATCTCGGATAATACAACTTAATATTATCTTTCATAGATGATAATGATAAATCATATTCAAAAGAATAGTAATTCATCCCGATTATTGCATATTTAAATTTTGTTTCATAATTTTCCAATATATATTTTGCTATATTATAATCATAATACAAATCTTGACTATCAAAAGAAAAATTCACACCTTTTTTCTTCAAAGTATTTCCATCTATTCCACTTACAAAGTATGATATTCCAGTAATGAAAGATTCATAACTCAATATATTTTCTTCAAACAACTTCATTTTATATTCAAATGGATTATATTGATTTTTTATAAATCCCAAATATTCAAAAATTTGTTCTGCCGAAATTTTCAATTCTACTAGCTGAGAAAAAATTTCACTATTATATTGGCTTGCAATAATTACATAATCATATTTAATATTATTAATTTCATTGGGATCTAAAATTAATTTACCTTTTAATTTTTTATTCCATTTTAAACTATCATTATCTACGTAACATATAATATTAACATCCTTATTTAAATTTTTAATCATTTTTTCAGCAGTACTACCAGTTCCAAAGACTATAACATCATATATAGTAATCACCTTCTAATTTATATAAAGTTAATATTTTTCTTAGTTCTCTTTCCGTAACCTTCAAATTATTTTCTCTATTTTTTAATAATCTCAAATTATTTTTAGCATCAATATATTCTTTTCGTAACTTTATAGCTATCTCAAGATTCTCTTGTGCTAATTTTCTATTATCGCAATATATACAACATGCCAAGTTATTATATGCTTCAGCCATTTCATTATCTAATTCAATTGCTTTTTTATAATTTTTAATTGCTTCATCTATATTATTTAAATGATAAGAACAAAGCCCTAAATAAAAATAGGCTATACTATTTTCATTTTTTGAAACAACATCTTTCAATATTATTTCAGAATCCTTATATTCATGAATTTTTATATAAATCTTTGAAAGTAACATTTTCTTCCTATCTTCAGTAAAATTTGACTTTGATACAATTTTCTTTATATTGTCTATCCCTATTTTTTTTACTATTCTTATTTCCTCTTCTACTGTGGTATTATGTTTATTAGATAAGTTACTTTCATGACGTCTATATATATATAATGGCTCTTCTAAATATTTAAAGTTATATTTAAATGCTAGCTTAATTACATACTCATAATCCACAGCATATATTAATTCTTCACTCCACTTTATATCTTCTATGCATTTTCTTCTCAACATCATGCAAATTGGACCTTGAATTACTTGTCTATAAATTATATTTGCCAATAAATCTTCTCTCTTCTCATATATCCCTTCGCTTTTTAATATATTTAAATAATTTAGCTTTTCGTCTACTACTTTTAAATCATTATAAACTACATCTATATTATTATTTTTTAATAAAATCTTCAATTGTTTTTCTATTTTATCTGGCGCATACAAATCATCAGAATCTAAAAATGCTAAATATTCCCCTTTTGATACTTCAATTCCTAAATTTCTTGCTGAACCTTGACCTTTATTTTCTTGATATATGTATATTACATCTTTATATTTTTCAACAATTTTTCTAGTATTATCATTCGAACCATCATCAACTACTACTAATTCTATATCCTTATATGTCTGATTCAAAACGCTTTCTATAGCTTCTTGAATATATTTTTCTCCATTATAAACTGCCATTATCACACTTACCAAGGTAATCTTCCTCCTAAATTCTCTTCAGATTGAAAATTAAATATTTTATAAATTCCCCATTTCTTTCCTATATAAAATCCAACTCAATCCCCCTTACATTGTATTGTTATTACCTCTCATCCAATCACCAATATTTTATCCAATTTATTCATTTTTTTTAGGAATAATAATATTATTTTTTTCTTTTTTCTTATCAAACACATATCTTCCTAATATTAAAACTCAAAATATAATAACTTTCTTCATAAAAACATCTTATATCTAGTTGTTTATAAATAAATTTTGACAGCATGCTTCATTAAAAATTTCAACTAATTTTTTAGTTAATTCTTTTCTTTCATATTTTTCAATATTTTTAGAACCCACTTTTATTTTATTTCCTTTAAGCCAGCTATTATAATAATTAAGTATTATTTTTTCTATTGTTTCAATATCATTATATTCAGCATTTATACCACACTCTGTTTCATCTAATAACTTTTCAACTAAGCTTCCTTTAGGTGAAATAGATAACACTGGTTTTCTTAAGCGCAGGTATTCAAACACTTTTCCAGTATATACTTGTTTTGAGCTTTCTTCCTCTCCACAAATTAATAATAATATATCTGCATTGTTAGATTTTATTAATGACTCTTCATGAGATATATATCCATTTATTGTTATAATACATGAATACTTTCCCATTATTTCTTTAAATTTATTTATTATATTGCTGTCATTATTACCATTTAAAATAATCTCTATTCTCTTCCAATCTATAATCTTATTTTCTACTAATTTTTTAATTACTTTAGCAACAGTATATGGATTTCTTTTTAAGTAAAAAGATCCATTATGAACTATTGTGAATTTATTATTTTGTTTTTTAGGTTTTATGCTTTTAAAATCTTCTTCATCATAGCCATTAGTAATTGTTGTCACTTCATTTTTTTCAATTTTATATTTACTAATATAGTTTTCTGTTATAATAGGTGTCGCAGTAATTAATCTATCACAATTCAATACTACACTTTTTTCCATGCTTTTTTCAATTTTATATCTTAATGAATTTTTATCATAATCAATATATGGATTGTTAATCCATTGATCTCTAAAATCAGCAATCCATGGTATACTATATTCTTTCCTTATATACTCCCCAATTATATGTGCAGAATATGGACCTGAAGTAGTATACACCGCATCTATTATCTCAAAATCAATCTTATTTCTAATTGTCTTAATAACATTATTTGCCCATATAGCATTTCCATCTGGTATTAATAATAAATCTCTTAACTCATTAAATTTTTTTTCAATCTCTTCTTCATATATTTTTTCTAAATTTTCATCACTAATCAAGTTTATTGATACATCTACATATTCTTTCATCTGCTTTTTAATTACATCTGTAACATCTTTTAATACTACATCATCAATTCTTATGATTTCTATCCCTTTAGGAATTTCGCCAACTAATGACTCATCTAATATGGAAAATTTAGTTTTTCCAACAGTAACTACTATAGGCTCCCAATCAAAATTCCTTAAATATTTAACAAATTTTAATGTTCTTTGCACTCCTGACCATCCTAATGGTGGAAAATAGTAAGCAATCATTAATACTTTTCTCATATCATAGCTACTCCATTTCATTATAATATAGCTGTAACCACTTCTTTGAATTTCTTTCCCATGATGATAAATTATATATTTTTTCCCTATTATTAATATATTTATCTTTTTCTAATTCTAAATTTTCAACTATTTCCATTAGCCTTAAGTTTATTTCTTCTATTTTATCAATGCTTGTAAAATAAATATCTCTATCTCTCAATTCAGAATAAGGTAACCACCCTCCAGCTATTACAATATTTCCTGCATAAAGATTTTCTAACATTGTAGCACTTAATGAATCTGTAGTTTGAACATTTATCATTATATCAGTTATTTCTATAAGCTCAGCCATTTGAGTAAAATCCAAAAACTCTTTTAATATAGTAAAATCAATACTTAATTCTTTTAACAATTCCTTAACTTTTATAATATATTCCGCATCACTATTTCCATATGTCATTGGAATAATTAAGTGCAATTTCTCTTTAAAACAAATTGGTAATTTTAATAACTCTTTAAGCAGTGGTATGTGATTTTGCTCTTTTCTTGCATTGTATCCACATATTATATTGCATTTATTCCCTATATTTCTTTTACCATAGCTAGAATAATGCTTATTAATATAATCTAATTGAGTTAATCCAAACCTTCTTATGATGCTTTTATTAAAGAATTCTTCACCTATTTCAGTACAAAATTCTTTTAACATATACGAATTATCAAAAGTGATATTATCTGCAATATTTAATAATTCTTTTACTTTTAATATACCGCTCTTGCTCTCTCTGTAATAATCACTTCCCCAGTATGTTATTATAAATTTTTCACAAAACATATCTATACTATGTGATAAAGCTGAGTAAACTTGTTCCATATAATGTAGATGAATTATTTCATAATTTCCATACGAAATAACCTCATTTAGATTATCATAATTATTGTAATAATATATATTTTCAACATAATCATTAAGTTTTTCCAAATACTTTTTATCCCTAGTTGCTATATCAAATCTCAGATTATCAAATTTATTCATATGTTTTATAAATTCATGTATATATATAGAATAAAAACTAATAATTATTAATACATTGGCTGATGATTCTTCTACTTTTTTTATATCTATTTTTGTGGTCTTTTCTAAATAATATCCATTGTCATTAGTAAAATATATCTCTATATCTTTTAATTTATTATCCATTAACTGTTTTGTAATCTCTATATAATATGTAGATGTTATAATTATTTTAACATTTAATTTAATTGCATCATAAATACTTATTATACTTACATTATTAATTTTTTTCCCCCATTTTGATTTATCATTATCGCAAAAAGCTAATATTTTATATTTATCTTCTAACTCTTGCATTGCTTTTTTTCCCAAATTTGATGCTCCAAATAATATTACTTCTTCCACATTTAGACCTCTCTAATTATATTTATTATTAAATTTTTCAAATATAAATATATCACTTTCACCAATTTTATATTTTTCTTTGCAATAAAATGAGAATTTACCAAATATTTCTTCATAATTATGAATAAAAATATAATCACACTCCCCGTTATATTCACATTCCTGATATTCATTTACATATATTCTTTTAGATACTCTACATAAATTTTTTATTGATATCTCAATTTTATTTTTTGTAATTGCTGACAAAGTTCTATTTGAAATAGTTAAATCAAATTTACTTTCTTCGTATTCTAAATTTTCAATATATTCATTTGTGAATTCATAATTTTTATAATTCTTTCTACACTTATCTATAGCCAAAGCTGAAATATCTTGTCCAACCACAAATTCTGCATTAGTATATAAATCCATCAAACGCCCTTCTCCACAACCTATATCTAATATGGTATTAGGCTTATATTTTTTTAACACTTGATATAATATTTTTTTATCCTCTTGGCTATCTTTATATTTTTCGTAGATGTCATCTGCCCTTAAATTCCAATAAATCTCTCTCAGCTGCTCATTATATAAATTATTTTTACACATCTTAATAAACTTAAAAATCTTATTTCCATTTATTACAGAAATTTTTTTATTAATTCCAAGTGTGCCCAAGTACTTTACTATATCTGAAAAATACGAACTTGCAATAATTATAACTAAATCATCACATTTTTCTAACTTTAAAATTTCTGGAGATTCTACTATTTTATTGCAAAAAACACAACCATTTTTTTCTGAATTACTATCAATAAAGTATTCTATTGCAAAAGGCATATTGATAGCTATCTCTTTACTCATTTCTCCAGTTCCCCATACGACTATCTTTTTATCAACCATTTTTTGAAATGTATTTATTAAACTATGCAAATCAACAAATTCTATATTATCTTTCATCATTTCACTCCATTTTTATAAAATATAAATATAACTATTAATATTTAATTTCTTTAATTCTGTTTTTACTTCACTTAATCCAATTTCTGTTGCTATAAATACAAAAGTATTTTTCTTATCTTTTAGAACTTTCTTATTATATATTTTTTTATTTTCTATCATTCCTGTCTTATAGGAATCTATAAAACCTTCAAACTCTAAATTTATTTTTTTAAAATATCTTGCTGTAATTTCTCCCCCCTTACCACACCCCCAAATATATTTACTATATTTTTCTATTTCATCTTCATTTAAAAAATTATCTAATTTAAATCTAATTTTTTCATATGTATATTTTTCAAAATCAGATATATCCCTAACTGATTTTGAATTATTATGTATCCTATATTTAAGTAATTGTTCATCTATAATGTCTATTTTACTTCCACATTTTAAACATCTAACCCATAAATCATCATCTTCCATTCTACTATATAGATTCCTATAACCTTTTAATTCTTTTATAACTCTACTTCTAATCATTGCTGTAGGATGTGCTATTATACTACCTTCTGTTGATCTTAATAAAGATTCATTATTACTCCACTTTTGATTAAACCAAGCTTCCACTTTATCAGAGTTAGATTTATCTCCAATAACTTCAATATAAGCTCCTACAATATCAATCGACGGATTATCAACTAAAAACTTTACTTGTTTCTCAAAACGTTTATCTAATGAAATATCATCACAATCCATTCTCGCAATATATTCGCCTTTAGCTAATCTAATACCATCATTTAATGATTCAACTAATCCCTTATTCTTTCTATCTATAAAAATTATTCTATCATCTTTTTCCATATATTTTTTTATTATATTGCTTGAATAATCAACTGACCCATCATTTATTATTATAAATTCAAAATTTTTATATGATTGATTTAATATACTTTCAATGGATTCTTTTAAATAATTTTCTCCATTATAAACAGGCATTATAACTGATATCATATCATTAATTATTTCCATATAATTCCTCCAATTTAGCGATATTTGTTCTTTATTGCATATATTAACCCAGTATCTTTATCTCTAATAAATTTAAAATAAGAAAATCCTCTTTCTTTTAATACCTCTTCTAACATTTCACTCCCCTTATAATGCCATTCTAACATTATAATATCAAATTTCCCTATAATATCATTTTTCTTAAGCGTATCAAAAATATTATATTCTTCTCCTTCACAATCCATCTTTAAAACATATTTAACAATAGATTTTTCTTCATTCATTATTTTTTTTATAACATCTGCTGCATTTTTTACATTTACCTTATCCTTTGAACAATTATTGAATTTGCCTTTTACATTAACTTCTATCAATGTACTCATTGCACTTTTTTTTGAATTATCAAAAAAAACATCTACAATATCATTTTTATTGCTTAATCCATAATTAAAAGGCTTAATCTTCTGTTTTATTTCGATATTTTTTTCAATATTATGAATCGCTTGTTCAAATGTCTTTTTAAATGGTTCAAAAGAAAAAACATTTTTCACATTGTTCCTTTCTGCAAAATATAATGTTGCTGCTGCTATATTCATTCCTATATCAAAAACAACATATTTTTCTTCATTATTACAATAATGAAAAAAGTCATATACTGTTTCTCCCCATATCTCTTTAATTATATAATAATCATCAACAGAGTTTATGCTTATTATATTTATTCCATTTGTATAGCAGGCATCACCAGATTCATCAATAAAGAATTTTTCTTTTCCTGTTTTGAAAAACAGTTCTTCTTCATTAGAATATGGTGTGAAATTTTGTAACAATAAAATTTTTTTATTCTCTATGCCCATTTCTATAAGTTGCTTCCCAATTTCAAACCAATACATACTTGCAATTACAATATAATCAAAATTATATTCTAGAATTTCACATGGATCTATCACATTTACATTTTCTATTATTTTTCCCCAATTTTCTTTATTATTATCTGAAAATTTAACTATATTATATTTTTCTTTTAATACATCCAATTTACTTTTCATATATGATCCTGTCCCAAATACAATAATCTTCTCTTTATCTCTTCTCATTTTTATTCTCCAACAACTACTCAATATAAAATTTATCATTTTTTAAATAGCTTTTTAAGCTATCAATTATTTCCCTATATTTTGAATTATTAAATTCATTTTTCTCATCATTTAAACTTGTATAAAATTCTTCCATTCCATTTTCATATAACACATATTTTCCATCTAATGATTTTATAGCTTTAAAGCCCATTTTATACTTTTCTTTAGCTTCTGATTCTATTCCTTCAAAATCTTTTTCATATACTTTATACAAAGCATCTCTCTGTATCTCTACATAATCAATATCATATTGTAATTTTATATTGTTTTTATGCAAATTTATTAGTAATTTAGTCATATCTTTTTTACTAAATAAATTATGAATTTTACTTTTTTCTAATTTATTATTATTAATTATTAATGGTGTCTTTATAACATAGTCACATGAAGAATAAAAATTATATTTATTTTGATCTTCTATTTCACATTGACCATGATCACTTGTAAAAATTTTATATGATTTTTTCGGGAAAAACCTCATATAAAAAAATAATTGTGAATCAATATACTTTACAGCTTCATAACATATATGTTTTAATTTCTTATCACCTTTTTTGTGTCTAATTGATATCTCAGTATTTTCTCCACCTAAATATGGTCCATGAGATTCCATAAAATGATTTATTACAAAACATGATTTTTTATTCATGCAAAAATATGAAATCATTTTCCACAATTGTTCTGGACATGTTTCAAATTCATTTTTACTATATACATTATTTATAACATATATATTTTTTCTATCACTTTCAATTTTCATATTACTATTATTTAAAATACAGTAACCTTTAGATATAAAATACTTAATTAATCTGCTATTATTAATATTCAAGGAATAATCTCTCAACTTATATCCACAGTCATCTATAATCAATTTTTCTTCAAAAATTGCCTTAAATGCTGCTCTAGTATATGTTGAATTTGCATATGCATTTTCATAATAAATAGAGTTATTAGATATATAATGAAAAAATTCAAGATCCTTCTGACTATTTTTGGCATCATTAACCATGTCATATCTCAAAGCATCACAAATATTAAAAATAAAATCAATATTTTTTCTTTTATCAATTTTTTTTTCTATTATATCTAAAAAGTTATCTAATTCTTTTAAAAATTTTTCATATTTCTCCTTGTTACTAAATTCATATTTAATATATTCATTTATATATTTTTTCGCATTAATAAAATCTCTAATATAAAAGTATTCCTTTATTATTTCCTTTAACCACAATTCTTTATTACTATTATCCATTTGTTTTTCATATGTATTTTTTAATAAAAAAATGCTTATATATTTAGTTCTAGAATCTTTTTTTAAATCTCTAAACCACAAAACACTTTTATTTATTTTTTCTAATTCAATATTATTATCACATACCTCCTCATAAAAATCTAAATATTTATAATTCAAATTTTTTATTTCATTTTTAATTTCTGAAATATATGACATAGTTGAAATTACTATTATATCAATTTCATATTTAGATATATCTTCTTTTGAAATAATAGGTATATCATCAAAAAATCCACCTTGCTTTTCTTTATCATTATCAATAATGCACATAATTAAATTCTTGTTTTCTATTAATTTAAGTAATCCTTCAGTATGAGTTCCTGCCCCCCATAAAGCTATCTTATAATTCTTAGGAATTTGATTCCACATGTCAATTATATGCTTTTGCGATACCTTTACTGCATATGGAATTTCATTTTCTTTTTTTAGTTCATATTTTTCTAATAGCTTATCTAACTCTAAATCTATATTCATTTCTTTATACTCCTATTTCCCCAAATTAACATGCTTTTTTAATTTACAATAGCAATTATCTACTGATTCTCTTTCAGTATCTATTACTAAATCTGAGTTCATTGGTTCATCAAATGGTATGTTAACTCCAACAAAGTCTTTTAATTCTCTATTTAATGCTCTTTTATAATATCCTTTTGTGTCTCTTCTTGCACATTCTTCTATCGAACATTTCACATAAATTTCATTATAATTTACAATTTCTATTCGCGCTTTATTTCTTAACTCCTCAAATGCTCCGATATGAGCAATCACTACATCTATTCCATTTTCAGCAAGTAACTTTGCTAAATATATGCATATGTTAAATGATTTTTTTCTATCTTCAATTGAATATCCTAAGTTTAATCCCATTTTTAATCTTAATTCATCGCCATCTAAAAGTTTTACCCTTCTATTTTTATTCTTTAAATAACTATATAATTTATTTGCTAGAGTAGATTTACCACTTCCGGACAAACCTATAAACCAATAAACATTACCTATGTTTTCAATATTATTATCTAAAATAGCTAAATGTTTCAAAATTGGATGTATAACATAATATGTCTCACCAACTTCTACATTTTGAGAAAATGACACAAACTTCGTTTTCTCTACATACTCTTTAAGAACTTCTACCAATAACATACTTCTAATATATGGATCAAAGATATCATCTATATTTATATTGTTAGGAATTTGAAACTCTTTTGCTTTTATAATATCACCTTGATCAATCTTATCATTTAAAAATAAAGCTGTAGCTCCTATCTTATTTTCTTTTATCATACTATAATAAAAACATGTACTTCCTCTATATTCAGGAATTACTCCTGGATGAATGTGTAGAAATTTTTTATTTGTATTTAATATTTCTTTTTTTAAAATTCCACTTGCAGAAAATATAACATACTTTTCATTTCTTTTTTTTATTTCCTGCAAAACTTCATTGCTATTAATATCTTTGCTATATATAATTGTAAAACCTATCTTATTTTCAATAATCAAATCATATAAACTTTTCTCTATATTAAAAAAGGCTTTTTCTCTTTTCGTTGAATTATAAATTCTTTTTTCCCAATCATAAAGATATATGATATAGTTAGGTATCATATCATTCTCAATCATTTTCTGTAAATAAGCCCTAGATCTTGGCTGTTCTGTTGCCATCATAATAACATCATTTAATATCATAATTTTATACCCTTTTCTTCATATAAGTCACTGACTACTTTCACTTCTTTTTCTAAGCAATCTAAAAATAATTTTTCTTCAAGTTCACCAATTTTACTATAATTAGATGAAAGCATATCATTTATTTTTAATGAAACATTTAAATATTTCAAGTTATCACTAACTTCATAATATTTTAAACAACAGGAAGATAGCAATATATAATTTAATAAATCACAATAAATATTATTTAATTCTTTAAAATTCAAATCATATTTTTCATAAATTCTTTTTGTTATCTCATACCGCTTTAATAATCCATCCAATATGTATTTTTGCTTATTATTTAATCTATAATCATTATTGTTTAGGATTTGTATTCTGTCTCTTATACACATCTC
>ENA-OXEC01000660-OXEC01000660.1-human-gut-metagenome-genome-assembly--contig:-NODE-660-length-10991-cov-6.04865_pt1 | contig 10991 bp, 3 predicted proteins | sample MGYA00249351_ERZ652235 | MGnify/ENA primary metagenome ERZ652235 (study PRJEB26925, sample SAMN05826906) | human gut metagenome | biome: ENVO:2100002; feature: ENVO:00000062; material: ENVO:00002003...
CGATCCGATCAGCCTGGGATCCGTGTGGTATGACGGAAACGTTGTAAATAGCTACGCCTACAGCAGCGGGGCGTCCAATAAGGTGGCGCTCATCGAACAGAAGAGCCATCTCGTGCAGGGCTTAAGCGTTGTGGACAACCTTTTTATCCTGCGGGAAGGTTTCCGGAAATATTTTATCAATGAGCAGGTGATCTTCAGCCAGGCGGTCCGCTTTTTTGAGGAAAAAGGGCTGAAAGTGGACCTGGAAAAGAGAGTGGAGAACCTGACAGAGCTTGAGAGATGCTTTGTGGAGCTCGGAAAGGCGCTGCTTTCGGGCTGTCATCTCATTATCGTGGACAACCCGGCGAACTATCTGAGCCAGTATGAGCTCTTCGAGTTCCAGCAGATGTTAAAGAAGATCCGGAAAGAGGGGATCTCCGTGCTCTATGTGGGAAACCACCACCAGGAGCTCTTTAAGATCGCGGACCGGACCGCACTTTTTTCGGACGGTCACATCTACAAGGTCTTTGAGCGGGATGAGATGACGGACGAAAAGATGGCACCGTACATCTCAGAATGGAAGATCATGTCCACGGAGAATGATCAGGATGCCGAGGATGACGGGATCCTGCACTTTCACACCGTGGGAGTCGGAAATTTAAATGGTATTCGCTTCATCCTGCACCGCGGTGAGTGTATGACGATCCTCGACAAGGAAAATAAGATCGCAGGGGACATGATGGATCTGATGACCGGAAAAAAGCGGTGCAGATCAGGATGGATCACGGTGGACCATGTGACCTACACACAGAAAAAAGCGGCGGATTATCTCGATGAGGGGATCGCCGTGATCCCGGCGGACGGGGTGAACCGGCTGCTGTTTCTGGATGAGAGCTACATGGAGAACCTGACATTTCTCCTGGACCGGAAACTCAGAAAAAGCCTGATCCCGCGGAAAATCTACAGGAGTATCCATTCAGAATATCTGCCGCTCGTGGGACCGGTGATCGATGCGCCCTGTGTGCGCGACATTCCGCAGGAAGACCAGTTTGCCCTGCTCTATCATAAGATGAATCTTCTGCGCCCGCGGATCATGGTCTGCATCCAGCCGCTCGCAAAGGGCGACATGTTCTGCCGGATGAGGATCTTAAATGTGCTGCGCCAGATCCAGAAACAGGGGACGGCGATACTCATGATCACCGCGAGTATCTCCGATACGCTTGATATCTCGGACCGCCTGCTCGTCGTGGAGCAGGGGAAGGTGGCGGCAGTATATGAGAAGAGTGAGTTTAAGAGAATTGTGAGGTAGGACAGGGGATGATAAAGCAAATTGCTTGATAAGAACGATAGATGGTCTTTTCAATAAGCCGAATATTGATGAAAATTTAGTAATTCAATGACAGATAATTTGCCTGAATAAGTTGTTGTAGGTATTCTTCTTTGAAGTGTTTTCTTAAAATTCGAAAAGTAGTATACTACTATATAAAGTGGTTTGTATAGAAAATAAATAAGTATTTTGTATAAATATCACAGGTAGCTTACTAAGTATAAACAAGGAGAATTGTATATGGCTTCATTAACACATGTTTGCATGTGGTCGGGCAATGGTTGGAAGCGAATTACGGCAGAACAAGCTGCAAAAATGCATCCTGGTGGAACTGTATCTGCTCACAGTGGGTTGTTTATGTGTGAACTCTGTGGTCAGTATGTCACGCTGACTGATAGCGGTGTTCAAACACGTCATTTTAGACATAGTGCTCATGAAAAAAGCAAAAATTGCCCTGAACGTACATTCGAATCTGGTTATTCAATATCTTATAGTCCACAGGAACACGATTTGCCCATTCGTATTACAGATATATTTGCAACATCATTTAGATTTGAACTCGGTTTGCTTCGTGCACCAATTAGTTCACTCAGTAAAGAGTTTTGCGTAGAAATCAAGCCTAAAGGAGTAACCGGTATATCTTATGTGTTTGCAAAGGAACGATTGAATTGTGAAAGTATTACATATGTCCCCATAGGTGAAAGACCATTCGAAAAATATCTCCTCAATTTAAAAAATGGAAGTAGTAAACTGCTGGAATTTTGGCCTGCAGAGATTAACGGAATTGATCCAGAAGGAACGCTGTTTGAAAAGACTTCTGGTAAGAAGCTCACATATGATGCTGATGTTGAGATTGAGAAAGAGTATTATTTATTAAAACGCGGATATTTCTATAGAAAATCTTCCGATAGCGTACAAATTAAAAAAATTGTTCAAAAACAGTTTGGCGGGGAACCATGGGCACTTTACGTAGTATCTGCCTCCACATTTAGTGAGGAAGCAGCTCGTTTCTTCCTTGATTTTCACTGCCGTCTGACCGATCATCCCGTTTCTTTACAGCCAGTATGGCCACTATTTACAGAAGGAAATTATATAGTAAACCATAGTCAGGAGAGTATGTATGTGCTTGTTGAAGGTAACATAGCAACAGTTAAAACATTTCCTTCTGCATTGGTCAAACGGCTAAATTATGATGTCCTCTATCCAAAACTATATGAGGTTTACTGCTCGGGTAGACAACAGTTGATATCGGTAGGGCGTACCCAAGCACTGCAATATACTTATTTTTGGAAAGAGCGGCTTATCCAAGATGGATTAGAACCGGAAATATCCGTAACAGATCTCTCGGGTTCTGAGATTAATCCTGGTGAAACAAATATACTGCCAGATAACAAAACATTAGTTTTCAAGTCAACATTTGATGGTGAGCTGGTTAAATTTAATAATAACCGTATTGTAGATAGGAGAAAAATGTTTGCGGACAAGCAGATTGAATTAGATGGACTATCTTACGGCGTAAGTGTTCAAGTTATTATTGGACTTGATATTGTCTGGAGAATCAATTTCAAAAAGCAACAGGATACCATCATAAATGATGAAGCTGAAATACTGAGACAAATTATCAGTACTTCAGGGGTGTCTATTTCCGTACCCCATTCTTTACGAAATATTTTATGTGGCATGAGTCGTTATCCAAAGATATGTCAGTGGATACAAAAGTGTCTCAAAGAAGACTCTATCAATGAACAAGCTTATCGGAGATTGCAGGATATCTATCGAGGCGTACGAATAAATAAACAGGGAGACAAAATATGAACTACATCGAGTTTCTTACTAAAGAAGAAAAAACAACCCTCTGTGAAATTATTACAGGTAAAGAGTTTAAAGAATTTTTCAAGAAAAATGAACAAGCTTTCTCAAAAATTCAAAAGGGATTTAGAGCTAAATCATTAACAGAACAACATGCGTTGTCAATTGCTATAAATCATATCGATAACTCCTTCATCGCAAGCTGGGTCAATATACGGGTAGAATGTTGGCTGAAAGAGATTGAAGAAAATGTAGTTAAACTTAAGAAAAAAGGGCTCTCCCATGAGTCTGCCTTAGCAGAAACTATGCTTGACTCATTTTTTTCCAATAACATCGAATTGTATTTTAAATTAACAGGGAAGTCTTTGGATACGGAAGTATGCTTTAACCTCTGCAGGAGAATGGAGAATATAAAACATGAGCGTGTAAAAGATTCTGAAACGGCTGATCGAATTAAGGCTATGGAAGAAGAAAACAGGCGCTTGTTTGATCAAGTTGAAACAGCTCAGCATAGAATTGATGACATAAAAAATGAGTGCGCAGATAAGGTTCAGAAAATTGAGAAGGGAAAAAAACGTTTAGAATCATTGTTGGATGAGGCACAAGTGAAAATTTCTGAATTGCAGACAGCACCCAATGCCTTCGAAAACGATGATGCAGATTATCTTACGCAGTTTGATGACACAGATCTCTCTATCTTACCTTCTGTCCACACGGACGAAATTGTTTCTTTGTGCGGTGTGGTTTCTTCAGATTATAGTGGACAGAAGCGGCTTATGCGATATGCCGATTTAAACAGTAATGGGTACTATAATGTCTTTCATAGAAACGAAGATATTCCATTGAGCTTTACAAATAGAAACATAATTTTTTATAAAGATGGTCCGTCTGAGAATGGCTTTTATGGTGTTTGGACTTGGTCAGCAGTTCCGAATGAGAAAGATCCCTCTAAGGATTATATATTGTCGCGATACAACGCAGATATAAAACCTATTGAAATTGTAGTTAATACATCGGTATCAGACCTTGATGAGCTGGTTAATCTCTTGAAAAAAGGGGGAATAGATCATCAGCCCTGCAGTCAAAGAACCATGTTTTCTCTTTGTCAATCCAAAGGGCAGTATATAGGTATTCTTTGTACTGACAAAGAACTCAATATGCTTAACGGAAAAATAACGGTTTCGGAAGATTGTGTTGCAGTGCCGGTATATGAATTCACCAATGCGGATATTGTGCATCAGGAAAATGGACCTTCTTTTTATAGAAATGCATTTGCTGGACTTCCAAGTAAAATTTATCGTTTGAAGAATCCCCTTGATATTGTAAAAGATATTGTTTTATCTTCGGTTTCGTGGACTGCGTATAAAGCAAGGGAGATAACTCGTACCCAGTATACGACGTTTCGAGATTTTATCAAGGATATTCCTGCTGAAGATATAACGAGAAAAATTGGAATTAAATGTCATTGTTCTATTCCTGCCGCCAAAGGTCTGCTAAATGAATTTTTGAATACAGTCTGGAAGTATATTGATGGAGATAGCTTAGAAGATGAAATAGTTTTGTCAGCAATTTCTACCAGCGTTGATCTTCAAGAAAAAACGAAGGAACTTATCCGTCAGGATTGGGAAAGGGAGAATGAAAGGTTCTTAATTGAAACTCGTCAAAAGATTGATCGACTTCGTGGGGAGTTGAAGGCTACTGCTGAGAATTTAAAGAAAGCGCAAGAAGCACTCAATCAGACTAAAGCAGAAGATGAGCACCTTTCGAGTGTTATAGCCGAAAAAGAAAAAATGGCTGTAGATGTTGAAAATAAGGTTGAAGAAAAAATCAAAAAGGCTCGTGAAAACGTGGCGGATTTCATTGCAAATATGGCATTTATTAGTGGACAACAAGTGCAGATGGTCAATGCTGTAACTCTTCCGGCTACCAATATTACCTCTGAATATAATACGACCACATATTGTGTGCATCCTGAATTTGAAAAGAGTGATGAACTTGAAGTTCATCACTCTTGGGGAGATGTCATTAACACAGCGATGTATGAACTTACAGAAGCAGGTGTTGCAAAACAATATAGGGGTGGACTTGCGGCTTTCCTTTGTGCTGCCTATATTGAGAGACAGCCACTTGTACTTGTTGGTCCTAATGCGATCGACATTGCCCAGGCATTTTGCGCATCTGTAACTGCTCATAAATATGGTATACTCTATTGCGAAGGTGGAAATATTCACCGAGTGATTGAGAAAATTGGTGCCGATGATGAAAAAATTGTAATAATTAACAATTTTCTGGTGGGTGGAGGGCTGAACAAGCTTCCAGAAATACTTTCACAAAAAGATATTTTTTATATAGCCACCCATCCATATGCAGAGGATATTCAGGTTGAACCTAAAAGTCTGTATGGTTTCGTACTGCCATTGTTTACAGAGTTTTTGGTGGATAAAAAAGCTACGGGCAAATACTTTGGAGGCTATTTTTCTGATGATTTTAAAACCTATTCGACAGAGAAAGGTGCACGCAAAGAATTGACGGTTCTTTCGAAATTTGCACTGAGTTCTTTAGTAAGAAGTAAAATCAATAGCATGATGATGACGATGCATGATATTTACCATACAGCCACAGCGGACGATGATTTCTTATTTTATATTTTCCCGATTGCTTACGCTTCCATGGAGATAAATAAACTTGTAGAAGTAATTGCAGATCCTCAACAAGGTATCACAATTTCTGCTAGTTTGAAGCGTGACCTTCAGCATGTGTTAGGAGAAAATTGATGGATAAGTATAACGGACTTCTCTTGAAAATATCGCGACAATATCATATCCTTAAAGGAAAAGAAGAAACAGAGGGAGAATGGAAAACTCGTCTTGTGTATAGTATCTGCGGGATGATGGCGTATGCTTGTCTATGGGATAATGTAGAAGAGACCATTTCTATCGTGCATCTGAAAAAAAGAATTCGCATTATATTGGGAAAATACAAATTATTGTATCCAGAACTTTTAGGAAGTTTTTCGTGTACTTCAGAAGAATTTGAAGAGGAAATTGCAAATCAATTCTTAAACGCTGGAGTAGTTTATCACCGCCCAAATCGAATAGTGCCTTCGAAAAAAAGAGAAGAACACTTTGCCGGAATTTTATTTCAGAGAGGTATTGCTTTGGATAATATCTCCTGTATATCTGGAATTGGACTTTATTCGAAACAGGATGGAGGAGTAAACCAAAATAAAATAAAGATAATGTTTGATCTCGAACAAGAAAATTTACAAATATATTGGAAAAATGTACTCTCTGCTGCTTCTTGGAAATTGAATCCATCGTTTGAATTTGGCGCAGAATATCTTCGACTGAAACCGCCTTTTTCGCGTGGATACTGGGTAAATGAACCGGATAAAACTGGTATAATTTCAATTCTTAGAACTGGAATTGGTGAATCCAAGCTGTATTTTCTCTATCGTTATATGGAGGATAACCTAGAAGTTAGTGCGCTTCCCAAGTGGCAGGTGGAGAACTATAACTATAGAACACTTGCATGTGCCTGCTTGTCGAATTATGGAACTTTGCCGACGATAGACTATTTTGAGGATGGATCATTGGTTCATGTCCGTATGAATTATTTGCTTCCGCCACGCGAACTAGCTTTTTTAAAGTATTACAGTTGGCCTGAGCTATGTACAGTAGTTCCATGTAATTTCAGGCGAAAACTCTCTGTAGAAGTTTTTAGAGCCATTAAAAGCATTCTATCTGACGAGGGATATGAATTCAAAGGAGGGAGAAACTGATGCCAAATGGAGCTAATTCTGTTCACAAACAGTTGAGAATGGAACTGGAAAATTATATTAAATCGCAGTACTTTGGAAAGACTCCAATTTTGCTGTCAGCCCTAAACAATCATATTGATGATGAAGGCTTACTTTACCAAAGACCGTTTATTGAATCGTCTCCGGCATATGTTACAGTTCAAAACGGTATTGAAAAAGCATGTCTTGAGAATTGGATGAAAGAGTATTTCTTGCGGTTAGCAAAGGCTGGTATAGGAGTATTTTCTTTTCCGTTTGCTCATCAGATATCGGCACTTGAAGCTGCGACCAGAGGGGAGGACTTATTTGTTTCGACGGGTACTGGTTCCGGTAAAACCGAGTGTTTTATGTGGCCGCTTCTTGCAAAGATGGCAACTGAAGCAAAAAATTCCAAGGAATCATGGGAAAAACGAGGTGTTCGCACGATTATTATGTACCCGATGAATGCCTTGGTTTCTGACCAAGTTAGTCGATTAAGAAGAATGATTGGAGATCCTGAAAAAAAGTTTATCGAAATCTTTCGGGATACTTGTGGTAATGAGGTACGTCGCCCTCAGTTTGGAATGTATACTGGCAGAACCCCATATCCTGGAGTTCAACCTTCTACTATACAGGATAGAAAACTTGAAAAAACTTTAGCAAGAATGTCTTTTCCACAAAATGATTCTGAAAAAGAGTTCTTCAAGCAGCTTCTTAAAGAAGGAAAGATACCTGCAAAAGCGGATATGAATCAGTTCCTCCAAGGTTTGCATGAGAGTAAACATATTCCAAATGATGATGATGCAGAGTTGATTACGCGATTTGAAATGCAGCAATTTTGCCCGGATATTCTCATTACAAACTATTCTATGCTGGAGTACATGCTATTACGTCCCAGAGAACAAAAAATCTGGAACGACACACGCGAATGGTTGACTTCAAATAGTGAGAATAAGTTATTGTTTGTTATTGATGAAGCACATATGTACCGCGGTTCATCTGGTGGTGAAGTAGCATTACTGATTCGCAGATTGTTTCATAAACTAGGCATTGGTCGTAACCGTGTGCAATTTATACTTACTACTGCAAGTATGCCCAACAAAAGCCAGAACGATGTTGATTCTGTAATGAGGTTTGCAAACGAACTTACTGCTTCTGATACAGCAACTCGATTTTGTTATTTAACGGGTGAAAGAGAAGTAATTGATGGTCAGCTGAAATATGATATTCCCAGCGAGATTCTCTTGAAATCAGATCCAGGTCAGTTTGAAGATAGAGATGAAGTGAAACTTTCTGCGTTATTGTCATTCTGGGGGCAGATAGACGGATTCGCTCCGAATATTACATCTTTGGAGGTAGTCTACAACTGGATGTATGATAATCTTGTTTATTATCGTCCGTTCCATGAGCTTATTAAATATTGTCGCGGAAATGCAGTATCTCTTGGAGAACTTTCTTCAAGTATTTTTCCAGACCTCAATTCAGAGGATGCGCTAAAAGCGGTCAGTGTTCTTTTGGCAATTGCACCGCTTGCCAAAAATGTAAAAGGCTCTGTCCTTTTTCCTGCACGCATGCACATGCTCTTCAAAGGTATTTCCGGGATATACGCATGCGCCAATGCTAATTGTAGTTGCTCTCATTCGGAAGGTGGACTCACTTTAGGAGAAATTTACTTATCAGATGGTAAACTGGTATGTCCACATTGTGGCGGTATGGTATATGAACTTTATAATGATCGACGTTGCGGTGCACTATTCTTTAAAGGCTATATTCTTGAAGATGACTTGGGGCTTCGCGGAAATGTATATCTGTGGCATTATCCAGGTCAGTTGATGGATCGTAGGATGAAGGAAATACATTTGTTCATTCCAACTGATGATTTTGAGTTGCCAGTAAAACAAGGTAAAAATGCTATACGCCCGTGCTATTTGGATGTCAAAAGTGGATTTATTAATTTTACGGATGACTCGTCTGTGGGTAAAAAGTGGATTAGAAAATTATACTACTGTAACTACTCTGCAAAAGGCAGACCTCAGATTATTACATTCCCAACCTGTCCGCATTGCAGGCATCAACTTTCTGCATCACAGCTTACTTCATTTAATACTCGGGGAAATCAGTCTTTCTTCAACCTAATTAAATCGCAGTTCCAATTGCAACCTGCGGTGCCAGGAAAAGATGATGATCTGGACCGTTTTCCTAATGAGGGACGTAAAGTTTTGCTGTTTTCAGATAGCCGTCAGCGAGCAGCGAAACTGGCTCGCGATATGTCAGAGGCTTCGGACATTTCGGCAGCAAGGCAATTGTTTGCAATCGCCATTAAAATGATGGAAGAGCAGACGATTGAACAATCAATGAATTCGCTATATGATTATTTTTGCCTTGCCGCTGGTCAGCATCATGTGCAGATTTTTCATGATCCTGAACGGACAAAATTTGCTGAAGATTGCGCTGCAGCATTAAAGAATTATAATCGCTGTGTAAAACGAGGAAGAGAGTATGTTCCGAGATTTACGATTACAAATGCTCCCATTCAGATGCAAGAGTATCTCTTGAGATTATTTGCTGGCGGTTATAACACCTTATATGATTCAGCCACGAGCTGGATTGAACCTACAGACCAGGCGCTTATGGATGCTTTAGATGCTCTCGAAGAAAACAATGTGATGGTTACGGAGGAGGAGTTTATTGACCTTTTTAATGCCTGGATACTATCAATTTGTGATATGTCTACAGCCATCGGACATACAATTAGCGATACAATTCGGTTGAAAGTTCGTCCCAAGTATGGTGATTATGGACTTGATAAGGATTGGGGATTCTCAAAAACTATTCGCGAGATCATGGAATGGCAAGACGGAAATGAAAGGGAAATGGCATGGAAACGAGTATTAAAGGAAACTTTTCTTGATGCTGCACAGCCTGATAATGGCAGACTCTATATTGACCTTTTTAGAGTAAAACCACGTTTTGATATGGATCATATATGGTATAAATGTGAACAATGTTCTGAATTAACACCTTTTATGTTGAAAGGCAAATGCCCAAGCTGTGGGTCTTCACATATGCATAAAATGAAATCTTATGAATATGAGGCCCTTGATTTTTGGAGAAAGCCGATAGCCGATGCGCTTCAAGGCGAGCAGATTCATGTAATTGATACTGAAGAACATACAGCTCAGCTCTCCCATAAAGATCAAAGAGATGATCTTTGGAGTAAAACTGAACAATATGAATTGCGTTTTCAAGATTTACTTCAAGATGGAGAAACGCCTGTTGATATTCTCAGCAGTACAACCACTATGGAGGTTGGTATTGATATAGGTTCCTTGACTGCGGTTGGGTTGCGAAATATTCCTCCTATGCGTGAAAATTATCAACAGCGAGCCGGTCGAGCCGGTCGGCGTGGATCGAGTTTGTCTACCATTGTCACTTTCTGTGAAGAAGGACCGCATGATACGTTGTATTTCAATGATCCCACACCTATGTTTCGCGGGGACCCTCGCAAGCCTTGGATTGATATAAAAAGTGAAAAACTTCTTCAGCGTCACCTGGCTATGGTTATTCTTCAAGAGTTTCTTTTGGAAAATCATGAGAGTCTCGACACAATTTCTGCCGCTACTTTTCTGAACAATTTTCTTGAAAATTTTAAGAGTTACCTTGCTTCGTATGATGCAAATAAGGACAAATTGCTGTTACCTACAGGAATATCATTTAATTATCCAGTGTTTGAGAAGGAACTCAGAAAATCTTTTGATATGCTTAAAGAAAAATGTCAGACACATCCTGAACTTTTTGGGGTAGAAGAAGGTGCTAAAGAAGGGGAAAAAGTTCTTTTAGATGCTCTTTATGAAGAAGGAATTATCCCAACATATTCTTTCCCAAAGAATGTTGTGAGCACTTATATACCAGATATATATGGAAAAATTCTTTACGAAGTTGAACGTGGACTTGATGTAGCTATTGGTGAATATGCTCCGGGTAGAGCAATTGTGGTTGATAAGCAAACATATCAAATTGGCGGATTTTATTATCCTGGAAGCGAACGTCGACACGGTCAATCGCAAACTCCAGCACGCGCATACACAGAGGATCCTA
>ENA-OXEC01000670-OXEC01000670.1-human-gut-metagenome-genome-assembly--contig:-NODE-670-length-10757-cov-119.374_pt1 | contig 10757 bp, 11 predicted proteins | sample MGYA00249351_ERZ652235 | MGnify/ENA primary metagenome ERZ652235 (study PRJEB26925, sample SAMN05826906) | human gut metagenome | biome: ENVO:2100002; feature: ENVO:00000062; material: ENVO:00002003...
TCGCCTACGACCATTTGGGGAATCTGACGCAAATCACTGATGCTGCCGGAACGCGAACCTTTGCCTACAATCCCTACGGAGAACTGGAAACCGATAACCTGCGAGTGGGCAACCACACCCACCTCATCACCGAGAAAAAAGACGCCTTCGGGCGCAGCACAGGCTACATCTACGCGCGGAGCGGCGCGGCGCAGCACACCGTAAGCATCGGCTACGGGGAAGACGGCCGCATCGCCACGGCCGGGTTCCTGCAGGGCAGCGCGCCCCAGACCTTCACCTGGCAATACATGGAAGGAAGCGGCCTGCCCTCCGTGATGGCCATGCCCAACGGCATGACGCTGGAATGGGGCTATGAGGAAAAGCGGGATCTGGTCGCTACCATGGTCTACAAACGCGGCGCCACAAGAGTTGTGGAAAGGGAATACGCTTACGACAGCCTGGCAAGGCCCGTTACGCGGCGCACGGCCCGCCAGGGGAATACCGTCAACGACAGCTTTGCCTGCAACAGCCGGAGCGAACTGGCCTCTGCCACCGTCAGCGGCAGGACATACGGCTACAGTTACGACAACATAGGCAACCGGAAAACCGCGCGGGAAGACGCGGAAGAAGCGACCGCCTACACAACCGGCCCGCTCAACCAATACACCGCCATCGAGCGCGGAGAAGAAGCCGCCTTTGAGCCGGTTCACGACGCGGACGGCAATCAGACATTGATCAGGACATCCACCGGCATCTGGCAAGTCGCCTACAACGCGGAAAACCGCCCGGTGCGCTTCGTCAATGAAAGCGCCAAAACCGTGGTGGAATGCACCTACGACTACATGGGCAGGCGGCACACCCGCAAAGTGAGCGTCAACGGGACGGTGAGCAGCTACCTGCGCTACATGTACCGTGGCTACCTGCAAATAGCCGCCATAGATGCCGTCAGCGGAGTCTTCCGATGGTTCCTGTTCTGGGACCCGACGCAGCCTGAGGCTACGCGCCCGCTGGCCATCCGCAAAGACGGCGCCTGGTACGCCTACGGGTGGGATCTGACCCAGAATGTCACGGAAATCTTCGGGAAAGCCGGTTACTTGCGGACGGTCTACACCTACACGCCTTACGGAGAAGCCGCCGCCGAAGGGGACGTCACCCAGCCCATCCAGTGGAGCAGCGAATACAACGATGAAGAACTGGGGCTTGTCTACTACAACTACCGGCATCTCAATCCGCACGACGGAAGGTGGATCAGCCGCGATCCCATCGAGGAAGAAGGCGGCTGGAATTTGTTCGCGTTTGCAGGAAATTCTCCGTTTCTTCGGGTAGATGCGCTTGGCCTTTGGAAAAAAGAGGCAGGCAGTGAAACTATATGGTCTGCGGAAAAAAATGATACTTTGGAATCACTCGCAGTTAATGAAGGAAGAAATAAAGGAGATTACGTATGTATCTGGCCCACAGAAGGAACCAAGGATCATGGATATCCCAAAAAAATTAAGCCGTGCGATAAATACGATGTAAGTAATCTAAGGCTTCCTGAACAAGAAAACAGCGTGGAATTGTTGGTTGCGGATGATTTATTTGATAGCTATAAAGACATTTTCCCCGGTATACGTAAGGATATCGAAGGAAAAAACGTTGCAAAATTTCTACAAAAAATATCTCAAGAAGGAAAGAAACCTATTACCTCTTTTATACTTGCCGGTCATGGAGGACGCAGCTCGAAAGATGGAAATGCCTTTACTATTAATTCTTTGTCAAGATTAGAGAAAAAGCCTTCATTCAGTAGAGCTCAACAAAAAAAGGGGCCTGTCCGCTGCTGGTTCTCTGTCGTAGCGACTGTCATGTTTTCAGGCTGCAGCAGCAGTAGCTTTGCAAAGCAATTTGCAAGGGAATTTATGAGAAAAGGTACTACCGTTGCTGGGACTAATCAGCCGATAGGAACTTTTGTTCATCCTGTAAAAGGGCCTCGAATAGTCTATGGTTATTCTAATGATCCAAAAACTCAGGACCTAAAGGAAAATGATTATTATTCATCAAAAGTGTGGGAAACATTCAACGGGAACTTGTAAAATATTGGCATGATGCAGAATGCTCTTGTAACGCTATTTTTATTTTCTATAATAACTCTAGACAAATTTCATAGTAAGCATTCTATTTACCAATGAGTGGGAACAGGAACCGAAGGGATCTGTTTCAACAAGATAAAAAAATAATTCCGTAAAATATGATGATATCAAAAAATGTTGTTTTTCTATGTAGCGCATTGCTTTGCTCCTGCTCGGAAGATGTTGATTTGTATCAATCCGATTTAAATAATCATTCCGTTAAAACAAACAGGAATGGTTTATATAGGTGCCCACCGGAAGAGTTATGTAAAAAATACCCTCTTAAAAAATATTCCTGGAAAGAAAAGAAAACAATAGCCAAGTCTTTTGTTATTGGGACAACAACTCAACAAGAAGTAATAGATATTTTAGGAGTTGGTATAGTAGGAAGTGATAATCCTCCCGTCATAGATAGTTTGGGTTATCGTTGTAACAAGAGCGATCCGGAGTATCCTGGTGACGAATGGTTAAAATTTCTTGAATTTAACTTTAATGAAGAGGGGAAGCTTGTTAATTATTATGAAGTAAAAGTACCCTATCCTGTTCCTCATTAATATTTTTGTTATTTATACCATGTTCCTTCCGGCATAAGCCGGAAGGAACATTTGTTATATGAGGATGAGCAAACATTCATCCTGCCTTATCCACCGGAATTTTCTGGTGGGAATCAGCTACTCGGACGCCACGCCCGGCCAGAGCTTCGTCTACGATCACCTCGGTCAATTGACGCAAATCACTGATGCTGCCGGAACGCGAACCTTCGCCTACAATCTCTACGGAGAACCGGAAACCGACAGCCTTGCGGCAAACGGCATCGCCTGGCAGGTCTCCGAGCGCTATGACGGGTTCGGCCGTCAGGCGGGGTACGAATTAAGCGCGGACGGCCGCCGCGTCCAGCAGACGCACCTGTCCTATGACGGGAAAGGCCGCCTCTCCACCCTCACGGCGGAAGGCATGGAAACGCCCTTCTCCTGGACTTACTCCGAACATGGAGGGCTTGTGGAACAACTCGCCTACCCCAACGGCATGACCCGGGTCAACACCTATGAAGACAGCCGCGACCTCCTCTCCGTCATCGACTACCAGAGGCCCGGAAGCGCCAACCCGCCGGCAAGGCACGAATACGACTACGACGCGCTGGGCCGTCCTGCACGGCGCAGGGACACGTGGAACACGGCGGCGCCCAAAACGACGCGTTTGTTCACCTACAACAGCCGTGGCGAACTGGTCGGAGACCAGCTCAGGCCCGGCGGCCGCTTTGGCTATCAGTACGACAACATCGGCAACCGGAAGGAAGCCTTCGAATTCGGCAGCACCACGGACTATGAAACCGATGAACTCAACCGGTATGCGGGCATCGTCAGAAATGGAGGGGAAGCCTTTACACCCCAATACGACGCGGACGGCAACCAGACGCTGGTAAAAACATCCACGGGCATCTGGGAAGTCACCTACAACGCGGAAAACCGACGTGAAATTTGAAAGCGAAGACGGAGGGACAACCGTGGAATGCGCCTACGACTCCATGGGCAGGAGATTCGAGAAAAAAGTGACGGTTGGAGGGACAACGGGCTTCCACGCGCGCTACCTCTACCGTGACTACCTGCAGGTGGCGGAGTGCGACTTGACCGGGGAAACGCCGGAGGTTGTGCGCAGTTACATCTGGGACCCCTCGGAACCTGAGGCCACGCGCGTCCTGTCCATGACGCGCTGGGAAGCGAACGGGACGCAGGAGAAAGAGCATCTCTACTGCATGCACGACGCGATGAAAAACGTCACCTCCCTCTTCGGGGAAGCGCGCGGACGCCGCGCCCTGTATGAATACCGGCCGTACGGAGGTCTGATCACGTCGGAAGGCAACATGGCGGAAGAGAACAAATTCCGCTTCTCCAGCGAATACATGGACGACGAACTTGGGCTGGTCTACTACAACTACCGGCATCTCAATCCGCTTGACGGAAGGTGGATCAGCCGCGATCCCATCGAGGAAGAAGGTGGTTGGAATTTGTTTGGGATGAGTCGAAATAATACGAACGAATATCTTGACTGGTGTGGACTACAATGTGTGCTTCCTATACATTCTGCAACAGGAGTTCCTGGATATAATCCAAGCCGAGGCCAGGGGAGTGTTCAAGGTAACCCTTTTAGACTAAACTATACACCACCTTCAAATAATGAAGTGACACCATTTCAACTTGGCATTGAGTGGTTAACTGGAGTTGGCCCTAGGCATCGAGATTTTAAGGATAATGACGATTTTGCAGAACGAATGAGAAGCCATGACCATATTCAAAAAAATATTAAAGAAATAGAAAAAATAATAACTGAAAAATGTAAAAATGATTGCTCATATGTAGGACCATATACGCATCCAAGGTCTCAATCTAATTATAATCTTGGGGGAGTGGAAGGTGTAATTAACTATCTTGGCGATTATTCTAATGTAATTACTTTTGGACAATTCGGAAATTTGGCAGTAACTTTTACTGGATCTTATTCAGCTGTATTCACAGTCAGTAATATTGATTGTTGCAAAAATACTGCCGATTTGCTAATTGTTTTAAATAATCGTTCACATGCAGCTTCTGCTCTACGTCCTCCTATATTGGGTTACACAAGTTGGTGGCAAACAAATTTCGCTCCTCTAATTAATCAATTGTTTTCGACTGGGCCAGGTTCGCCAACAACACAGACTGTAACTCTTAAAGAAAAATTAAAATTATCTTCTGATTGTTCATCAAAATGATTAATAAAACTATTTATATATATTTTCTATTTTTTCTTATTTTTTTGACTTCGTGTGATCAAGGAAAAATAAAAAATTCCAATCAATGTTTAGGTGAATGGAAATTGTTGGATGATGATTCTCATAAAAAGTCATTTATTTTGAAAGAGAATGGGAAAGTAGAATTCAATAATTTATCTATTAAAGATATTGCTGGTAGTGAAGAGGAACAAATTCCTAAAGCTGGTACTTGGAAACTTGTTTTAGATGAATCAAAAGGTAGTTTTTTAGAAATTTGGTTTAGCCGTGATGGTGGAGAATATGGACAAGGAGGTAAACTAGTAAAGAAGAAAGAATTAGAAGTTTGGTTTACAGTTGGAGATCCTGATGACTTTAAATGGAAGCGCTTCCGTCTTGTGAACCCTTATTATGCTAATAGGGTAAAATAAAATCAAATTCCTATTTATTTGTTGTTAAGTATTTTGTGTGATATATGAGACATATTATAAAAATAAATAACATATTTTCAATATTTCTTTAATTAAAAACGGTCCGCAAATTTATATTGCGGGCCGTTTTTTTTGGAGGGTAATTAAATGACTTGTATACAAATAATTGTCTTGGCTATTATCGATTTTTAATTTTTTAGTGCATGTAAAATGATTAGATTTTTTCAATTGATTTTATCAATATCTAGATTTATTGAAAAATTAATTATAGGCTGAAATTTTATAAATTGGTGAAAAAATATAACTATTATTTAAAATTTATATTTAATTATTGAAGGTGGGCGAAATTCGTTTTTCCTTATAAGAACTCCTCTCAAAAATTGCGTTAGAAAACTTTGTTTTAAATCTTGCCGGATCTCCGGCAGGAACTCCCAACGAATTTAAAAAAATGAAACCTGATCCTAATAACCCTGATAGAGTCCTCATGAAAGATCCTAATGGGAAAACTATATCAAAACCAAAGCCAAATGGTTTCGATGAATTTTGGAAAAATAAACATAATTAGTTAATATGAAGATTAATATTTGTCCTGAATTGTGGGAAAAGTATCTTGGCAAGTGGAATTTTTCTATTTTTCTAGATTATTGTCTTGAAATAAAAAGAAACAGAAAATCAATTAGTATTGATATATTTGATATATTAAGAGATGAAAAATGTGTGTTAATTCCAATTAAATTAAGTGATGAATACTTGTCTTTTTGGATGCGTAGCAGTTGGACAAATATTAAAATCTCAATTTTTCAACATTTAAAAAATGAAACTCTTATAGTAGATTTTTCGGATTGTGACATTTATAAAAAGACATTTCCAGTACAAATTAACCAATCTCATAAATATATCGTTGATTTTAACGCTTCCAAAATGCCGAAATGGATTTACGGGACATGGCAGACAACAGATGGTTTAGAGTATATGAATATAAGCCGCGACGATACTAATTTATCAATAGCCCTTTGGTCTGATTTTGGGGATATTCCACCAACTCAAAATCGCAGTTTTCGTAAGATTATTTCAGTCTATGATATAGATAGTTTTAATATCAAGATGATTGTGAAAGGATATGATTACAGTAATAAGATTAGAGAAATAGTAATATTATTCGATTCTCATGCGAAAGAAGTGAGATTAATTTATTCGAGATCGGTAGAAGCTAAACGAATATGAATAATGTTTAGTTCTTTTTTATTTGATGATTTTCATTATAATAAATTTTAAATATAATTCACTTATTTTTATTAAAAACTCCTTCCAAAATCATATTGGAAGGAGTTTTTTTGAAATTATTTAGAATAGGCCACGACAACACTGTCACGACTCGAACCGACCTAGTCGGTCGAGTTGTCAGTATGACGGACACCGCCGGAAATGCAGCCGTAACGAGGGAATACGCTTACGATAGCCTGGCAAGGCCCGTCACGCGGCGCACGGCCCGCCAGGGGAATACCGTCAACGACAGCTTTGCCTGCAACAGCCGGAGCGAACTGGCCTCTGCCACCGTCAGCGGCAGGACATACGGCTACAGTTACGACAACATAGGCAACCGGAAAACCGCGCGGGAAGACGCGGAAGAAGCGACCGCCTACACAACCGGCCCGCTCAACCAATACACCGCCATCGAGCGCGGAGAAGAAGCCGCCTTTGAGCCGGTTCACGACGCGGACGGCAATCAGACATTGATCAGGACATCCACCGGCATCTGGCAAGTCGCCTACAACGCGGAAAACCGCCCGGTGCGCTTCGTCAATGAAAGCGCCAAAACCGTGGTGGAATGCACCTACGACTACATGGGCAGGCGGCACACCCGCAAAGTGAGCGTCAACGGGACGGTGAGCAGCTACCTGCGCTACATGTACCGTGGCTACCTGCAAATAGCCGCCATAGATGCCGTCAGCGGAGTCTTCCGATGGTTCCTGTTCTGGGACCCGACGCAGCCTGAGGCTACGCGCCCGCTGGCCATCCGCAAAGACGGCGCCTGGTACGCCTACGGGTGGGATCTGACCCAGAATGTCACGGAAATCTTCGGGAAAGCCGGTTACTTGCGGACGGTCTACACCTACACGCCTTACGGAGAAGCCGCCGCCGAAGGGGACGTCACCCAGCCCATCCAGTGGAGCAGCGAATACAACGATGAAGAACTGGGGCTTGTCTACTACAACTACCGGCATCTCAATCCGCACGACGGAAGGTGGATCAGCCGCGATCCCATCAAGGAACAGGGCGGTTGGAATTTGTTCGCGTTCGTAAATAATAACGGTATCATCAATATTGATTATTTAGGGAAAGGTTACTTATCTAGGCGTCCTTTAGCACATACAGCATTCACTCACGATGGAAAAAAATATTATACTATACATGGGCATGTATACAAAGCAGAAGGATTATCAATACAGCATTCTCATTTTTTCTTTGATGATGAAACTAATATTGGCTATTTCCCTGATGGATTGCATGAGGATAATAGCGAAGGTGAAGAAAGAAAATTGTATATCAAAATTCGAGATAATCTAGATGATTGTATATTACGAGAATCTATTAAGAAAACACCTCCTAAACCTTATAGCTTGACTAGATTTACAATTAAGGTAGTATTTGAAGAACAAAGCACATTATACCAAGTGAATAATATGGGGCAAATAATTCCAGTGCCTTTAAGTAGAAATGTTATTAAAATCATACAAGTGATAAATCCTGATACAGATAATTGTAATTCACGGGCTTAAGAGCATTGAAAAAATATGACGAATTAGTTAAAAAAATCAAAAAATGAAGCCGTTAATTTTAACAATATCAGGTTATTTCCTGATTATAATATTTATAATTTTTACTTTGGTATTTCCAGTGTCATTGGATTCAGATGCATGGTATGACTGGATATCATGGATGATGTTGATTTTATCATTGATTTTAAATATATTATGTTTTTTTATAAGTGTTTTTTATATAATAAATAAACGTAGAACTTGGGCAAATATTATAGCTTGCATTCTTTCTATCGTTTTCATGATTATAGCATTTTCATTAGTTTCTATAGAAACTGTAATTGTTGTTAATTGATCTTGAAATGAAATAATTTTTTACGAATTACAACCACTCAGAAGCTGTTATCCTCCGAGTGGTTATTTTTTTAATAAGTATATGATCAGGAGTTTCAAAAAAGTAGGGATTGGAAGGACAACGAACTTCCACTCATGTTACTTTTACTGGAACTACCTGCTATAGGGGCTAGTGCACCTATAGCAAAATTTGTTAAAATTCCTGGATTAAATAGTGGAAGAAATTCTTGGTCTGCTGTAGGTAAAACAGTGCTAACTAAATTAAAAAAAGCACTATCAGAAAAATTCGCCTGAGAGTCATTGCGAAGTACAGTGGATCAGAATTTTATAATTCTTTGCCAGGAACTACCTTGTCCTTACCTAGCACGATATTAAGCAACGGAACCTTGGAATCCAGTAGAATTTATTCTGATAGTTCGAATTTACCATTGATGTCACAATCACATATACCGCTAGAGGCGGGTAGGTCAAATCCATCACTTTTTTTCAATTATATTTTCATGCAACATTCTACCATTGTTGTATTTCGTATTGACATAGATAGACAATCTTATACCCTTGGAGAAAGACAGGAAGCAATAATTATAATTCCGTTGCACTAAAATGTCATCTCAAAAAATAATTAATATTTATTTAAAACCTCGTAAAGCTTTCGTTCTTGCAGTAGTATCTTGCGGGATTATATTAAGTTTATTTTTATGGAAATTTTGTAATCCAGATAATATTAACAATGGTGAATTACCTGTTCTAGCAGCAATTTTTTTTATAGGAGTTTGTTTAAATATTAAATTAATTAGCTATCAATTATTGTTATGCAATGATAGAATAATCAAAAAATTATGGTGGCAAAAAAAGGAGATTTTATATAAAGATATAGAAAAAATTATCATTAATGCTTCATGTTTCGATGCCTATAAAATAGGCAAAGCTATCAATCCACAAGTATTTAAAAAATTGGAAAAATATCAAATATTTGATGTATGGATTATTAGTAGTAAATGCAATATACATTTTAAAACTAAATGGTTTGATTCTATCAGACAGATCAATGATGCTCTTTTGCTCCTCATCGAAAAATGTCCGATTGATAAATTACAACGTAATCAGTGTACTAATTTTTTTATTGTACGTGACATCAAGATGATTGTTAAATGGATTATTGTATTTTTTATATTAACATACGTATCTAGTTTTTTCTTTTAATGTTAAATATATTATAATGCTCTCTTGTTCTATGATTTGGTAAGCACATATTAAATAATCTGAATTAGATAATTCTATAAAGGCTTCCTTCTGTTTATCGGACGGAATCATTTTACAGGAATGGTAGTTTATTAAAAACCATTGAAACCAAATTAATGTGAGAAATATTAGATAATAAGGTTATTAGTTAAAAGGATTCCTAAGAGACTTAGGAGAGCACATAAATTAACAATGTAAGTATTCTACAAGTTGCTATAGACTGTGGGATACTTATAAGGTATTATAAAATTATAATGAAATACTAATGGCAACAATGAAAAAAATAACTTTCTATACGAATTTTTTGCGCAAATCGACAAAATTGGTATGTTTGTTGGCATGTGCAGTCTTGTGTTGTGCCTCCAGCGCGCAGGAAGTTGATTTTCAAGATAAGGTTGCTAAGCCCTATATTATAGCATATAACAATAGGAAATATCAATTCTGTCCTGTTGATTTAAATATCTTGAAATGTGAAAAATTCGCTGACATATGCGAATCTTTTTTTCAATTTCATATTTTCTTTAGCGCCTGGCCGGACATTAAGACGCCATCTCGAGAATCATTCATTATCTGCTGTGGTAATGTTGCTTTTTTCAGCAATTCCTCTATATTTATGATAGAAGACCTTGTGATTTATGTTGATAGAAAGACAAGTAAAATCTATAAGCGCGATCCAAAAAATATTATAAAATATCAATGCAACAGACAGGAAGTGTCCCTAATTGAAAAAATGAGGAAACTGGATTCGCCTGACGATGTTGTGGCAAACTGGGGAAGGTATTCCAATTTTGGTCCAAGTAATATGCAGCGAATAGAGGATAAAGAATTTGTCATATGGAAATTTGGTCAAAGCAGTTCCCGGGCTACTGAAACTCTTTTCGGACAAAAACCGAAAATCAATTAAAATGTATAAATAAAAATTGACCCAGGTGTTGTAGAAGATCTGATAACCATCAGTACGACAACATCGGCAACCGGAAGGAAGCCTTCGAATTCGGCAACACGACGGACTATGAAAGCAATGAAGTCAACCAGTACGACAGAATGGTAAAAAATGGCGGAGCGGCCTTCGTCCCCCAAAACGATGCCGACGGCAACCAGACGCTGGTAAAAACATCCACGGGCATCTGGGAAGTCACCTACA
>ENA-OXEC01000671-OXEC01000671.1-human-gut-metagenome-genome-assembly--contig:-NODE-671-length-10757-cov-17.0979_pt1 | contig 10757 bp, 7 predicted proteins | sample MGYA00249351_ERZ652235 | MGnify/ENA primary metagenome ERZ652235 (study PRJEB26925, sample SAMN05826906) | human gut metagenome | biome: ENVO:2100002; feature: ENVO:00000062; material: ENVO:00002003...
GGAGCAGTAGGTGGCGTATGTACAGCAGCTAATTTTATGCCGGAGTTGATCACAGATGTATACAATAAATATATTGCCGGGGACCTGAAAGGATCTTTAGAGGCACAGTTTAAGCTGAATCCAGTACGTCTGTCAATGGATGGCGCAAGTTTCCCAGTTGCTGCAAAAGATATGGCAAATTTACGGGGAAGAGAGATCGGTGATCCGTATAAACCAAACCTTCCAACGCCTGAAGGTCCGGTCCTGGATAAGATCAGGAAAGAAATGAAGACTGCGGGATTAATTTAAACTTTGTTTATATTATCCCCCTAAAAACGTTAAAACCAGAGAGTAGTATACAAAGTGTTCCGAAAGAAATCCTTATTGCATGGAACAAAATGAAATGTACTCTCACCTTCAATAAAAAGACTCTTGCGAAACAGGTACAAAGAAGCCCATCTTTGGATCTGTCTGGCAGCAGTCTTTTTGTGTTGTATGAAAAAATACGAAGGAAGCGTTGAAAACTCCGGATGATCAGAGTTTAAGATTTGTTTATTTCTTTTCATAAAAATCTTTTATTCTTTTTTTTATTATTAGGGTGTCTTAAGGATAGCCCTCTAAGAAAGGGAAAGAAAGGAGCTTTCAATATGAAACTGAATAAAAAAACATTTATGATCGCAGGAGCAGCAGCCATGCTTACCATAGGAGCAGCCATTCCTTCTTTTGCAGCAACCAGCGGCTGGGCAACGGAAGGGGACAGCTGGTGTTACTTGGATGCTCAGGGAAACAAGGTGACCAATGTGTGGAAAAAATCAGGAAATGACTGGTATTATCTGGACTCAGATGGTCTGATGGCAACGGACACCTGGGTAGATGATACTTCCTATGTAGATATTTACGGTGTGAGAGTCACAAACCGCTGGATCTACACAGAAGCAGGAACCGATAACGCCCCAAATTCTGAAGGAGGCTGGTATTACCTGGATGCAGCCGGTAAGGCAGTAAGCGATGGCTGGAAGACCATTAACAATAAAAAATATTATTTCGACTCTGATGGCACCATGCAATATGGCTGGTACACAGACGGAAGCGATACTTATTATCTGGGAGATGAAAATAATGGTGCGGCAGCTACCGGCTGGCTCTGCCTTGATTTTGACAAGGACAATGTGCCAAGTGACGGAGATGTATCGGAGCAGGAGACCATAGGCAGCGATACAGCGAAATGGTTTTACTTCCTGTCAAATGGCAAGGCAGTAAAGGCGGATAATGATACTTACACCAGTAAGACCATCGGCGGAAAGAAATATTATTTTGACTCCAACGGCGTGATGCTTACAGGATGGGTATCTATGGCAAATGAAGGTGACAGTTCCGATGTGGATCCGACCGGTATTTCTTCTTTTAAATATTTTGGTGATGATAATGACGGTCAGATGAGCAAGGGCTGGAAGTACCTTTCCGATTATCCGGAAGACTCCGATGATTCTTCTAATATTGTAGAAGCGACTGCAAGCAATGCCCAGCGTTATGGCAGCAGTGACGGAAACGGCAGCTGGTATTACTTTGACTCCAACGGAAAGCCAAAATACTTAAAGGCAGATGCAACGTCCATGTCAAAGGCTACGGTAAGGATCAACGGACAGAGTTATTTCTTTGATGAATATGGAAAAATGCAGTATGGTCTGATCGGTATTGACTTTGGCGATGGAACAGAGCACAGCGCTTACTTTGGAAACAGTGAGTCTGACGGAAAGATGCGTACAGACAAGCAGACCAGTGTAACAGAGGACAGTGGTGACCGTACTACCTTCTTCTTTAAAAAATAAAAGACAGACACTCCTGTTTCAGGCAGAAAATAGGCCTGCTGCATAACCTTCTTAAGATGGTTGCAGCAGGTTTTTTGCTGTCAATATACGACTCGTATATTAGCCGAGACTAATTCATCACACGTTAAAGCGATACCATCTAACAGCAAAAATCCCCTTCTTACATTCTGAACCACAACTAAAAAGCTGTAGCAATTACAATATATAGACTGGACAAATGAAAATAATTGGTTTATAGTATGAAGCAACGACGAACAAAGCCGCGAAGTAAGGTAAGTACATTTTAACATGAACGACAAAACCCCTTTGTGAGCGGAAATCAGGAGGTAGAAAAATGGTATCATTATATGATGGTGGTATTTATCTTGTAAATGGAAAAGAAATCGTACCGGAACAGGAAAGCGTTAAAGTAGAAGCCCTTACAGGAAAGAAAGCAGATAAAGAAGCTGCAAAAAAGGGAACCATTGCTTATTCTATTTTAAGCGCCCACAATACAGCTGATAACATGGAACATTTAAAGATCCGTTTTGACAGCATGGCATCCCATGATATTACATTCGTAGGAATTGTCCAGACAGCCAAAGCGTCCGGTATGGAAAAGTTCCCAATCCCCTACGTCCTGACTAACTGCCATAATACACTTTGTGCAGTAGGCGGAACCATTAACGAAGATGACCACATGTTTGGTCTTTCCGCTGCAAAGAAATATGGCGGCATCTACGTTCCACCTCATATCGCAGTCATTCATCAGTACATGAGAGAAATGATGGCAGGCTGCGGAAAGATGATCTTAGGATCTGACAGCCATACCCGTTACGGCGCTTTAGGAACCATGGCAATCGGCGAAGGCGGCGGCGAACTGGTAAAACAGCTGCTTCGCGATACATATGATGTAGCTTATCCGGGAGTCATCGCAGTTTACTTAGACGGATGTCCAAAACCTGGTACCGGCCCACAGGATATTGCGCTGGCCATCATCCGTGCGGTATTTAAAAATGGATATGTAAAGAATAAAGTAATGGAATTTGTTGGACCTGGTGTTGCTTCTATGACTACCGATTACAGAAATGGCGTAGACGTAATGACTACAGAGACCACCTGCTTAACCTCCATCTGGAGAACGGATGAAGATACCAGAAATTACCTGGCAAAGCATCACAGAGAGGCAGATTACAAGAAACTGGATCCTGCAGATGTGGCTTACTACGATGGCTGTGTTTATGTAGACTTAAGTACCGTAAAGCCAATGATCGCCCTTCCCTTCCATCCAAGCAATGCATTTGAGATCGACGAATTAAAGGCAAATATGAAGGATATCCTTCATATGGTAGAAATGGATGCTGAAAAGGTATCCGGAGGAAAAGCGCATTTCACACTTCTTGATAAAGTAGTTGGAAATGACCTGATGGTACAGCAGGGAATTATCGCAGGCTGTGCAGGCGGAAATTACACCAATGTGATCGAAGCAGCACATGCCCTTCGTGGAAAGAACTGTGGCTGTGATGAATTTTCACTGGCTGTTTATCCTTCTTCTCAGCCGGTATTCTCAGACCTGGTAAAGAAAGGCGCTATTTCAGACCTGATGGATGCAGGTGCTATCATCCGTACCGCTTTCTGCGGACCTTGCTTTGGCGCAGGTGATACACCTTGCAACAATGGTTTAAGTATCCGCCACACCACCAGAAACTTCCCAAACCGTGAAGGAAGCAAGCCAGGAAACGGACAGATGGCAGCGGTAGCACTGATGGATGCCCGTTCTATTGCAGCAACAGCAGCAAACGGAGGAAAACTTACCTCTGCATGGGAGTTAGACTGCTGGAATGATATTCCGGAATATGACTTTGATGATAAGTCTTACAAGAACCGTGTATATCAGGGCTTTGGTAAGGCAGAAGAGGAGAAATCCCTTGTATATGGTCCTAACATCAAAGACTGGCCGGAGATGAGCCCATTAACAGATAATATCCTCTTAAAGGTTTGCTCCAAGATCATGGACCCGGTAACAACTACCGATGAACTGATCCCATCTGGTGAAACTTCTTCCTATCGTTCCAATCCACTGGGACTGGCAGAGTTCACCTTATCCAGAAGAGATCCGGAGTATGTAGGACGGACCAAAGAAGTAGATAAATTAGAAAAAGCAAGAGTAGCTGAGGGCGAAGAAAAAGAACTGGCATTAGAACCAGATCTTGCAAATGTATTTGCAGCCATCAGGACTATTTCTGGAAATGAAAATGTTTCCGTAAAAGATACAGAAGTAGGAAGTATGGTATATGCAGTAAAGCCTGGTGACGGTTCTGCAAGAGAGCAGGCAGCCAGCTGCCAGAGAGTCATCGGCGGACTTGCAAATATCTGTAAGGAATATGCAACCAAGAGATACCGCTCCAATGTTATGAACTGGGGCATGCTGCCATTCCAGATGGAAGCAGATCCTGACTTTGAAGTAGGTGATTATATCTACGTTCCGGGAGTGAGAAAAGCGTTGGATGGGGATTTAAGTTCCATTAAGGCATATGTCCTTGGAAACGGAAAAGATGCAAAGGCAGAAATCAAAGAGTTAAATCTTTATATTGCAGATATGACACCGGAAGAAAGAGCCATTGTTAAGGCCGGATGCCTTATTAATTATAACCGGAACAGACATTGATCATACGCAAAAGCGACAGCAGTAGGAGAGCATGCCGGGAGAGGAGAACAGGTTATGAAAGATAGTTATCTTGCACAGTTTTATGGAAAATCCCAGAATTATACGGATATTCCAAATAAATGGTATAAAGAATACAATGTAAAGAAAGGTCTTCGAAATGAAGACGGCACCGGTGTAAGAGTAGGACTTACCCGTGTGGCAGATGTTGTGGGCTATGACGAAACTCCAGAGGGAGGCATCCAGGCTATTCCAGGAAAGCTTTACTACAGAGGCTATGATGTAGAAGACCTGGTAAAAGGTAAAGGGGACAGTCATTTTGGTTATGAGGAAGTCTGCTTCCTTCTTCTCTTTGGATATCTGCCAAAGAAAGCGGAACTGGAGCATTTCCGAAATATCTTAACTGAATGCTATGAGATCCCGGATGAATTTGTGGAAATGAACCTGTTGCGTATGCCTGGCAGAAACCTGATGAACAAGCTTCAGGATGCAGTTCTTACTTTATACAATTACGATGATGACCCGGATAACACGGATGTATATGAAACCCTGGTAAAAGGTATTAACCTGATGGCAAAGCTTCCGTCGATCGCCTGCTATGCATATCAGAGCAAAGTTCATTATTACAACAGAGACAGCTTATTTATCCACTATGCAAACCCGAAATACTCCATTGCTGAAAACTTCTTAAGTTTATTGAGAAAAGACCAGAAGTTCTCTGATAAAGAGGCAAGACTGTTAGATACCATTCTCATGCTTCATGCAGATCACGGCGGTGGTAACAACTCCACATTTACCAATGTAGTGATCTCTTCTACAGGCACCGATATCTATTCCACTGTCTGCGGAAGTATTGGTTCCATGAAGGGACCGAGACACGGCGGTGCAAATATCAAGGTTGCGGAAATGATGGATGCGGTTCTGGAAGAAACCGGCGGATATACCGTAGATGATAAGAAGATCAAAACAGCTGTTAATAAGCTGATGGACGGTGAATTATATGACCGCTCAGGTCTTGTATATGGTTTTGGACATGCGGTTTATACGATTTCTGATCCACGAGCAGAGATGTTACGGGCCCGCTGCTTGGAAGTAGCAAAGGAAAAGAAGATGATGACGGAATTTGATTTCCGTCAGAGGTTTGAACGTATTGCCTTAGAGACTATGAAAGAGCGCAAGGGAGTTGCACTTCCTACTAATGTAGATTATTACAGCGGTTTTGCTTATGAAATGTTAGGTATCCCGAGAGATCTTTACACACCATTATTTGTGTGCAGCCGTATGGTCGGCTGGGTTGCCCATAACATTGAAAACAAGCTTTATGATGGAAGGATCATGCGTCCTGCAACCAAGTATGTAGGTGATAATAAAGAATATACAGCAATGGAGGAGAGATAGAGATGGCAGACACAATTACAGTATTTAAAGGCGATGGAATCGGACCAGAGATCACAGATTGCGTTTTAAGGATCTTAGACGCAGCTGGGGCAGATTTAAACTATGAGGTATTTAATGTAGGTGCTGCAGAATACGAAGCACATGGTGAACTGATCCCGAAAGAGGGCTATGCTTCTATGGAAAAGACCCACATTTTATTAAAGTCCCCTATTACAACTCCTTTAGGAAAGGGCTTCCGTTCTTTAAATGTTACTTTAAGAAAGAAATATGATCTTTACGCAAATATCCGTCCTGCAAAGACCAACTCTGCTGTAAAGACTGCATTTGAAAATGTAGATATCGTGATCTTCCGTGAAAATACAGAGGATCTGTATGCAGGTGTGGAAGAGATGATTGATAAGGATACGGTTCACTCCATTAAGATCATTACCAGAAAATGCTCCGAGCGTATCATCCGTGCTGCTTTCGACTATGCAGTAAGCCATGGACGTAAGAAAGTGACCTGTGTACACAAGGCAAACATTATGAAGCTGGCAGACGGTATGTTCCGTGATATTTTCTATGATATCAGCAAGGAATATCCGGATATTGAAGCAGATGATAAGATTGTAGACAATGTGGCTATGCAGCTGGTTATGCATCCGGAAAAATTTGATATTATCGTAACAGAAAACCTGTATGGTGATGTTTTATCTGATCTGGTCAGCGGCCTCATTGGAGGTCTGGGACTTCTTCCATCCAGCAACCTGGGTAAAGATTTCGCCATGTTCGAGGCAGTTCATGGCAGTGCCCCTGATATTGCAGGACAGGGAATTGCAAACCCAACTGCATTCTTATGGTCCGCATGTATGCTGTTAGAGCATATCGGAAAGAATGATGTTGCTGCCAAGATCCGCAAGGCAGTAGACCTGGTACTGGAGGACGGAAGTGTTCTTACACCAGATATCGGCGGAACTGCTACAACCATTGAATATGAGAAGGCAATTATTGCGCATCTGTAAAATTAATTATATGTATATTCCTGTCCCCCTGCGGCTGCAGGGGGATTTTTGCGTACTAGAAAAATCATGTAAAATCCCGGACGATCTTAATATATTCCTGAGCATGATAAGACAGATAGCTTCCTTTTCTGAAGGCTGCAACAAAATCAACAGTTGTATTTGGGGTGCCAACAGAAAAAAGCACAGGTTTTTTCTTAAAAGGAATATGTTTTAAATGGGTTTCTGTTACAAAACAGGCTCCATATCCCTGGGAGGCAAGTTCCGCAGCAGCAGGAATGTTACCGGTCTGAAGGCATATTTGAGGATGGATATGGCAGGATTTAAACAATTGATCCACCGTTTGACGGGTCCTTTGATCCGGTGGCTGCAGGATAAAAGGCTCATTTTCCAAAAGCTTCAGGTCAAGCCAGGGATATTTGCAGCCTTCTTTTTTTATACCTTTATTTTTTAAAGGGTGGTCATTGCCGAGTACAAGGACAACTTCTTCATGACTGATGATCTGATAATCAATATCAGGGTTTTTTACAGGCAGGTTAAAGAATGCAAGATCAGCATCCCCATTTAAAAGCATTCCCTCTAAAAGACTGGAATGTGCTTCTCTGATCTCCAGACGTACATGGGGATATAAACTTCGGAAAATAGGAAGTGTACAGGGAAGCATATAAGTTCCACGCATGGTTGGAAAAGCAATTTTTAAAAGACCGGCATTCTGCCGTATAATGTCTCCCATCTCCTGGTCTAATTCTTTTTTCAGGTTTAAAATTTCGGTGGCTTTCGCTACATAACGTTCCCCGGCATATGTTAAAACAAAGCGGTTTCCTAATTTTTTAAACAATTTCTGTCCCATTTCCCGCTCAAGATTTTGAAGGAATTTGGTGAGAGTCGGCTGTGTCACATAAAGCATATCAGCGGCTTTTGTAATATTTTGTGTTTTTGCAATGGCTATTACATAGGACAGATCTTTAAAATCCATATGTTGTCTGTTCCTTTCTGTGTTGTCTGGGTTTTCTTACTTTCTTATCATATCAAAAACTATTGATAAAAGGAATGATTTTAATGAAAACAATGAATTTCAATTCCGAATCATGATGTGCTATGATGAAAACATCAAATGTACTCCGGGAGTGCATTTAAAGGTACAGTACCAGAAACAGCAGTAAGGCCAGCTGCTTGATACTACTAGTACAGTTCTTTGCGAAACGATGTACTAGATGATAAGGAGATGGAATGATGCAGGAGAAAGATGATCATACTTTGAAGCTTCCTGTAACGCTTATGAGAGGCGGAACAAGTAAAGGCGTATATCTTCTGGAAGAGGATCTTCCGGAAGATCATAATGAATGGGACAAAATATTACTGCGTTTAATGGGAAGTCCGGATCAGAAACAGATCGATGGTTTAGGTGGTTCCCAATCTGTTACAAGTAAAGTAGCAATCATAAAGAAGTCAGACCGGTCAGATGCAGATGTAGATTATACATTTGCCCAGGTGTCTGTGGACAAACCTGTAGTAAGCTACAAAGGAAACTGCGGAAATATTTCTTCAGGAGTAGGACCATTTGCTATTGAAAAAGGTCTGGTAAATCCAAAGGAAGGAATGACTACAGTCAGGATCTTTAATACAAATACGGATAAAGTCATTGCTGCTGATGTAAAGACAGAAGGGGGCAAGGTTGTATACCAGGGAGATTTTAAGATCGCAGGGGTACCGGTATCAGCTTCTCCTATAAAGTTAAAATTTATAGATCCGGCTGGAACCCTTAAAAAGGGACTTCTTCCAACGGGAAAAGCAGTAGATGTTTTGGAAATACCTGGAATGGGATCCATAGAAGTGTCCATCATTGACGCAGCTAATCCCCTTGTATTTGTAAAGGCAGAGGATCTGGGACTTAGCGGAAAGGAACTTCCTGAAGAAATAAATGCAGATGAGGAAAAGCTGGAACTTTTGGAAACAGTAAGAGGTCTTGCTGCTGTTAAGCTGGGACTGATCAGTGACTATAAGAAATCTGCATGGGAAACACCGGGAATCCCTAAAATGACTTTCGTAGCTGAGGCAGATGATTATATTACTTCTGATGGAAAAATGATAAAAAAGGAAGAAATCGATCTTCTTTCCCGCATGATGTCTATGCAGAAAGCCCATCCAAGTTATGCAATGACCGGTGCCATGTGTACAGCTGCAGCGGCAGTAGTGCCGGGAAGTATAGTGGAACAGGTTTTGAAAAAGGGTGCAGATACACAGTATCTGCGTATTGGTCATGCAGGCGGGACCCTTGAATGTGGCGTGGATTACAGAGAAGAAAGGGGCAAAACGTTAGTGATCGAAGACACATTTGGGTTCCGCACAGCAAATCTTTTACTGGATGGCGTGGCATTAGTTAGAATTTAACTAGCGAAAAGGATGTACCAGCTCCATCGTGCCGAACTGTCCGTCAAAGCCGGGATTCCAACGAACTTTTCCCTGACGCAGGCAGGTAATAGCATCTGCAATATTTTCAGATGAAACAGCCGTAATATCAGATGTTTCAGCTTCTCTTAATAAGAAAAATTCATTTCCAAGTTCGTTTAAAAGTGTTTCATAGATCCGGGTCACTTTTACGCTGGAAGGAGAGAAACCTTCTGCAGCAGCGATCAGTTCCGGCAACGGGGAAATGCTTTCAAAGGGGAGGTGTATGGCAGATGTTTGGTCGGATCCTTTGGAAACAGAAAAAGGAGTGTCTGTCAGCGGTTTTGCAGAGGCAGCCTGCGTATTGGAAAACAGGTCAGGTGCAGGCAGTGCCGCCAGATCCTGTACCCTGTGCAATACTCCGGTGGTAAGCTTTTTGCCACATACCGGGCAGATACCGTTTAATTTGACTGCTTCTTCCGGTGAAAGGCATACACCGCATTTCCTGTGGCCATCCATAAAATATTTTCCTTCCTGAGGGAAGAATTCCAGCGTGCCGGCAAGTCCTTTGCCGGTCTGGATAGCATTGTAAATATCTTTATAAGAAAGCCCGGTATTAAGCAAGGTAGCTTCCCGTCCAAGTTTTGAAGGAGAGTGGGCATCGGAATTGGAAATCAGCTGGTACCGGTTTAAAGAGGGTACACTCCAGTTCATAGGCGGATCAGAGGAAAGTCCGGTCTCTACTGCATGGATATGGGGTGTTAATTCCTCGAAACATTCTTCCATACTGTTAAAGCCGGAAAATGCCCCGAACACAGAGAAATGAGGAGTCCATATGTGGGCGGGAATGTACATGGCTTCCGGGCACACAGAAAGGGCCATGTCTAACAGGTCGTGGCAGTCCAGACCTAAAATAGGGCGTCCATCAGAGTGGATATTTCCAATTTTTTCCAGTTCTCCTGAAAGACGGTCTGCAGCCTCAAGTCCTGGAAGCAGAATCAGGCTGTGCACTTTCCGTGTACGGCCGTTTTTCTTATAAATGGTGCTGATCTCACCGCTGACCACAAAACGGGGATCAAAGGAACCGGAAGGAATTTCAGAAAGGCGCAATTCTGGTTTCAGCTTATAAAGCCCTGGCTCTGCCGGTTCTAATTTTTCTTTTAACTCCTGCCGCCACAAAGGATGGGTAAAATCCCCTGTTCCAAGGATATGGATGCCCTTTTTTCTGGCCCACAGATCCAGGTATTCCGGTGTGAGGAACTTGCTGGTAGCCATAGAGTAACGGGAATGTATGTGAAGATCTGCAATGTACATGATAAAAATCCTCCTGTTTTTCTTGTGAACCCATACATTATACCATTGCCTTTCAAGAGGGGATAGGTTAAAATAATTTTCGAAAGTATTATGGGGTGATGTCCTCTCGGAGTCTTTCATGCACCTGCTTTTGTGGCCGATTTTCCGCCAGCTGCACCCGAATTTCATCAACGTACGCACCGCGTACGCCTCAGAAATTTGGGCACA
>ENA-OXEC01000673-OXEC01000673.1-human-gut-metagenome-genome-assembly--contig:-NODE-673-length-10686-cov-9.86285_pt1 | contig 10686 bp, 17 predicted proteins | sample MGYA00249351_ERZ652235 | MGnify/ENA primary metagenome ERZ652235 (study PRJEB26925, sample SAMN05826906) | human gut metagenome | biome: ENVO:2100002; feature: ENVO:00000062; material: ENVO:00002003...
GCTATCCCTGCTCCCTCAATGTAGATTGCGGTCTCCTGGGTGATGGATTCCAGCTCCTGGGCTGTGTATTTGTGTCTCATGCCTCTCCCTCCGGCGGGCGGCACCGTTTGCGGTCAATGTAGCGCATTAAGCCAGCAAAAGTAGGCCGCCTCTCCTTTGTCTCGCAATCCATAGCGTAATACTTTACGCCCTCCCCAACGTCCGCAAGCCAATCCGCACCATATCCATCGTGATAGGCTTCTTGTTCCCATCGTTCAAGGGCTTCCGCATAGCGTTTCATACTTCTCCCTCCGGCGGGCGGCGGTAGGCAAGCCACTTCCCCCCGTATGAAGCACATCCAAAATACCCCCCACCTCTCGGTATAAATCCGTCGTATGTGTGGCGTTCAAATATAATCCACTGATCCCAAAGCGTCCCGCCAGTCAGATCAACCATGTATACAGGCTCCCCGTCCATCTCCCGGAGCTGTTCCAGCGTCAGCGGCTCGTTCGGCGGGGTGAGGGTAGCCTTCAGCTCCCTCAATTCTTCGAACGCTGAATCAAAATCACTTTCGAATCCGTCCAATCCAGAAGGTAAATCTGTTATAAAATCAAACATTTCGTCAAATGCGTTTTCCAAGTTTTCAATCGACTTTGCCATCGTTCAGCGCCTCCAGTCTTTTCCTAAGATTCGTCTTTGCCTCTGCGGTGCGTGGAGCCCCACACCAAGGGCAATAAATCCCTACTGGTGGAGCGATCGAGGGTGTCTTACACATATTGCACCCCGGCCACACCCGCTCCATCTGCTCCTGGCTGATTTTCCCCATATATCTACAAATCCTCCATTCTGTGTGGTATTATTTAACTGCGTGGAAAGTGAGGTGATTTCATGGTCATGCATCCAGTTTCCTCAACGGACATAGCCAGTATCGGATATGAAAATGGGACTCTCTACATCTCATTTCATAAGGGTGGCACCTACGCCTATTGCGGTGTCCCGCAGTCTGTATATGCTGGGCTCATGTCCGCAGGATCCCACGGAAAATACTTCCACGCATTTATCAAGGGTAGGTATGGATATTCCCAGGTCTAATCTATAACTACCAGCACCACCGCAGGGCCGTTTACTGAGACCGTCACATCTTGGTACGGCTCTGCGATGTGCGTTTCTACGCCCTCACGCTTTCTTAGTTCGTCTACCAAATCGCAAGTCTTAAACTCAGATAACTGCTCCCGGCTGACTGGGCGGAGGGCGTCAATTGCCATCTTAGCGGCTTCAACCTCAGTCGGCTTATATGTCCAGTATTCAATTATGTTTTGCAATGACTTGATTGCTTCTTCCCGCGTCATGTCTGGGCCTCCTCGTCCATGTACTTTTTCCGATATGCGCACTCCCAGCACTTCAACGCCTTCTCTCGCTTCACCGTATCCCAGCGGAGCACGTCGGCTTTGTAAACCTCAAAATCTTGCTTGTTTCGTAAATACTCCATTGTGTTCTGTGCACAGGCAGAAATTTTTGACCACATGACTTGGATATAGTACACAATCATGACCACCACGGAAACCGCACCAGCAATGATGACAATCAGTGACGCAAAAGCAAGTGCATACAAAATCAGCGTGTTCATTCCATCCCCTCCAGCATCTCCATCTCCTTCGCGCTCAGAATCGGCGCGCGGCTGTTCCAGGCCAGGCGGGCGGAAGCTTCTGCCCACTTCTCTTTCAATGCCCATTGACGCCAAATATCCCATATCCCCAGACGGGACTCCGCGCTTTTCAAAACAAACCATGCCGGCTTTTCCGCCACACATACACGGCAGCAGCACCCCCGCATCCGTCAGGCGCTTGGCCGCCTCTTTATTGCCTAGCAGGGCTAATTTGATATCATCCATCACAGATACCTCCCCACTGTTGGGCCATAGCCTTTGCCAAGCCCGGAAAGGTCTTGGCCCTGTTTTTCTGCCGGTCTTTGCCGCCTTTCATAAACCATGTACCAGCTTCATGGCATCCGCACTCCGGGTCTACGATGTCTGTCGGTTCCAAAAGCGGCAAACCTTTTAACCACAGCCTTGTTCTCTTTTGGGCGGGATGCCCGAACATCCAGGGCTGCACCTCTTGGCTGTGCGGCGGCATTTCATAAATTCTGCTGGATACTGGGTTTTCAACACAAATACGCGGGCAGTCTGCATTTAGGAATTTCAGAAAAAATCCCTTTGCCTCCAGGCCCATCTGGTAGCGCTCCTGGTTAAGCTCACCTCCGCGAAACAAATGCTTTGCCCCGGCGTTGGACAGGTATGTACAGGGCGGGAATGCCAGTATCATATCCCACCGCATTTTTAGTAGCTCCAGCGCGTCTACTTGGATGTGCCACTCAGGATGGCCACCGCTACACGGCTCTATGTCGCAGCTGTATGCCTCATGCCCCAGCGCCCGGAACGCCTTGCAGACCTCCTGGCTCTCCTCACAGGCAACTAAAACTCTCATTTTCTCTCTGCATCGTGGCCGCCCTGCTGGGCGCGCGTCTTATCGTCCATCGTTCTGGTCCTCCTTGACTGCTTTCCAGCGCTCTTTACGGCTACACGTCCCGCTCCGTAATCCTGCGCTCCGCAATAGGCTCCATCGCGTCCAGGCTGCGCCAGGGTGCCACCGCTCCGCTGATGCCGTAGGGGTCGCTAGTAATCATGGCAGCACCCCATCCACCGCGTCGGCAAGCGCGTCTGCGGCCTCCAGCGTTCGTTCCTTCCGATATCGGGTTATCGCCGTCTCGGTCGTTTGCAGTATGGTTGACCTCTGCTCTGCCAACCGTCTCTCGAACTCCTCGGAACTCTTCCGCAGGGCAAAGGTATGCTTCAGCGCACCCTTCTCCCGGCTCCCGGTGGCACGGTCGATAACTTTCAGGTGGTATCTGGCGTACAGATAGGATAGTCCCTGGAACAACTCCTGCTCCGCCAGCGACAGGCCATCCGGCATCATATCCCCCCGCATGGCTCGCTTTTCAAGCTCAGATACCACTCCAGTGTCTGCACTGCGCTCTTCCATCCGTGACATACCTCCCATCGGTATCCCTGCTCCGTCAGGCGCTCCCCCCACCATTTCTGTTCTTGGGATGCCCGGCCGACGTCATTTTTCATCTCTATGTATAGGCCATGATACGTTCCCCGAGGCACCGGCAGGCAGAGATCAGGGACGCCCTTCTTCACGCCCATGGCCTTGTCCATAGCCACCTGGCGGGCGCCGCCCTGGGTCTCATTTTTGACATGATGCAGCAGAGCCAGCTCCGGCCACTTAGACCGGATGCTGGGCTGCTGGCTCCACTTGATCACCGCTTCTTGATGCTTGGATTCATGCACCGCCATTACGCGCTCTTCCTCCCCTTCTCCTTTTTCGGGCCGTTGAAGAGCCGGTTCATAATCTGGCTGGCGTCGCCCTTGGTCAGGCCAGTCACGTCGAATCCCTTGCACCGCCTGCGGATGATCTCCAGCTGCTTGGGCGTAGCGGGCGATCTCCCCCAGCGGCGGACAGCCTCCAGATCCCACAGGTGGCGCTGATCCTGGTAGTCGCGGATCAGCCGCACATAGGCCAGATCAAGGGCTTTTTGCATCTTCACCCGCTCCCCGTTTGGCATTGTCACCATACCCATGGCGTCCGGGCAAGGGATTGTGAGCGTCTCCCGATCCTTCAGGCTGCACACCATTGACCCATCGGGCATTTTGAACCAGTTGACATCGTGGAGCTGGTACTTCTGTTCCTGAGCCCACAGATCCACCAGCTTAATATTTTTGATCCAGCTCTCCGGGGTATCGGTGGCAACCGCGACCCGGTCAGGCAGTTCGAAAAGCATCCCCTCGATCTCCTCCAGCTTGCGGGCCGGAACGGCTTCCATGTCGATGCCCAGCAGGGACGGCGCCGTGCAGAGGGACGCACGGCCGGTAATGCCCACACAGTCGATGAGTTCCAGCCGCTCCTTGCCCGGATAGAGCCGCAGTCCCCGCCCCACCATCTGGGCGTACAAGGCCTCGCTCTGGGTGGGCCTGGCCACGATCACCGTCTCCACCCGGGGGATGTCGGTACCTTCCGTGAACACCATGCAGTTGACGATACAGGGAATCTCCCCGGCAGTGAACGCCTGGATGATGGCGGCCCGGTCTTTTGTCTCCCCGGTGACCACCACCGCGCCCGGGATCTTTCCGGCAATCTCCTCCGCCTGGCGAACCGAAACGGCGAAGATAAGAGTGGCCCCCACCGCCATCTCCCGGTATGCCTGGGCAATAGCGTCCGCCGTTCCCTCCATGGCCTCGTCCAGCTCGCCGGGGGCATAGTCTCCGTGCCTGGTGTGGACGGCTGACAGGTCAAAACCGATGTCCACCCGTCGGCAATGGATGTCACACAGGTATCCGTTTCGGACGCCCCAGCGGAGATCACGCTGGAAGATGATGTCCTGGAACACGGTGTCCAAGCGCACCTTGTCTCCCCGATTGGGTGTGGCTGTAAAGCCGATGAGCTTTTCTGGGCGGAAATAGTCGAATATAGCCCGGTAGGTTCTGGCCGCCGCGTGGTGAGCCTCGTCGCAGATGATGAGACGGAAGTCATCCGGCCGGAAGCGGTCAAGCCGGCGTACCAGGCTCTGCACACTGGCGGAGACGACCTCCTCCCCGTGGCTGCGGCTGGATGCTCTCTCAATGCCGTAGGTGCAGTCGAAGTATTTTCGTGGCTGCTCCACCAGTTCCTCCCGGTGGGAGAGGATCAGCATCCGCTCCCCGTGGCGCGGGATGTTTGCAAAAGTCACCGTCTTCCCGAGCCCGGTGGCCATCTGAGCCAGATATGCCCCGGGCGCCTGGGCCTCAATGGTTTCAATGCACTCTCTTTGGTATACTCTTAGTTCCATGTTCCCTCCTGTTCGTGGGACTGTGGGACGGTGTGGGACAGTGTGTCCCACAGTTCTGTTCTTAGAGCCGCAAGGCTTTGCGGCTACCCGTGGGACTGTGGGACATGAAATCGCAAATTTCCCACGGCGTTTTTTGCTGGTAATTCTATCCATGTAAAATTCCCTTATATAGGGCTGTGAATTTTGTCCCACAGTCCCACGCCCTATTTTCAACACAGTTCAACACTTAGAGCCGCAACGGTTTTCAGGTGTGGGACAGCGTGTCCCACGGTCTCCCACATGTCCCTCACAGCGGCAGCTCGTCCAGCACATCCTCATCGTCCAGATCCACAGGCGGAAGGACCAGGCAAAAACACTCGGTCGGGATGCCGTTGATGCGCTTGCCCCGGGTGTTGTTGCGCCCCCGGGTGATGATCAAATGATTCTCCTTCAAGTATGAGATCATGGCGGCTGCGGAGTATCCAGCATCCTGCAGGATGCGCTCAAATACAGACCGGATGATGTAGGCATGCCGGTCGTCCAGGGCGCCCAGAACCTCCTGGTTCGGGTTCTCCGCCCTGGTACAGAGCCGGTTGCTGTTTTGCGTAACCCAGTCGCAGAGGTACTTGTAGCCCCGGTCTCCGGCACTCACGGCGGCCTTGGAAGCCAGGAACTCCGAAATCTGCTCCACAGTCAAAGGCCGCTGTGACCCGCCGAAAATCCAGGCGCAGGCCAGCTCGTCCGCGCAGATGATGGCGGCCGCCGCCATGGCCTGCTTCTCAGTGGTATCCCGGTCAGACAAGGCACGGAACAGATCCCGGTATCGCTCATCCACCTTCTGGATGACGCCGGGCCGATACAGCTCCTCCACGAACCGGCGGCCGGCGAAGCCGTAGTTGCGCTTTGCCAGGCCGGAGATCCGCATGCCGTCCCGTATGACCACGTTGGAGGACTTGCACTCAATATCGATGACCCGGTTCACCGCGCCGGCCCCGCTGGCCGTCCCAGTCAAGGGAGACTCGCCTGTGGTCAGTATGCAGTTGCGCCAGGTGGGTGTCAGGTCTACTCCGCCGGCACGGTTACCCCGGGTGCGTCCCACGCCCTGCGCCAGCTTATACACGTCAAAGTTAGTTCGCCCTCTGGAGTCCTTGGCCAGCTGCAATTCATCCAGACAGAGCGGCAGATTGTTGAGGAAGGCCGCCGTCTTTTCCTGGCCCACCACCGTGCCGTCAAAGGTCTTGATATAGCTGCCCACCGCCGGGTCGCCCCATACGCTGGCGGCCACCATAAGCGCCACCGTTTTGCCGGTGCCGGAATCCACACCCCACAGGTGGACGAAGAAGGGCAGGCAGTTGAGCGGCTCTAGCAGCACTGAGGCGAAGGAAGCCGCCAGGATGATGCGGGCAGTGGCGGACATGCCGCGTACTTCCCGAGCCATGTCCAGCCATTTCTCTTCCTCCCCGTGGGAGCGTACGGTGGCGAACAGCGCTTTAAAATTGGCGTCGCCGTCAAAGATCAGCCCGTCTACAAAGGGGGAGAATCCCTCATCCCGGATATAGCCCAGCCGTCCGATGCACTTCCGCTCCGGGATGGTGTCGTAGTTCAGGTTTTCCAGGTCGGATATGTACTGCACGAAGGCCCTGGCGTTCTGGCTGGTAACGGCAATTCCGCTGCCGGCCAGTTCGGTCACTCGGTTGGCGTTGGCCAGCACCGTCTTGCTGACGATGAGCCGCCGCCAGACGGCTCCCTTCCGGAAGGCCAGTTTGAGTTTCTCCTCTCCGGTGTCGATGTTGACCAGGCGCTCCACCGGCATGATAGGGTGAGGACAGGCCACCTCGTCCACGAAGCCGCTTCGGCGGCAGACCCCCAGATCGGTGGCGTCCCAGTCCCCCGCATTGAGTTCCAGGGGCTGGCCGGTAAAGCTGGTCACGTTGTCCACATAGACCGTTCCGGCCTGGGCCTTCAAGCTCTCGATGTATTTCTTATACATGGACTTGAAGCCTCGGAAGCCCTGATTGACCGCGTATACAGCCAGCTCCTGCAGCTTTGTCTCGTGCAGGAAGGGCCGGTCGTGGAATTGATAGAGCGCCTCATAGGGAGCCGGAGTCAGGAAATCTTCTGTTTTGTATGTCCAGTCTCCCATGCAATTACCTACCCATTTCAATATGTTCTTCCAGCCACCACTCCAAATATGGCAGCCGCTTTACCGCGTCGGCATACAGAGGGTGAATGCAGTCCGTGGCGTCTCTGGCCGGTTCCAGCGCCTTGACGGTCTCCAGCAGGCGGCGATGCTCCTCCACCGCCCGGTAGTATGCCGCAGCCTCCGCCCGCTTCCGCTCCTCCTCCGCCTGCCTAGCCTGAAACCGGGCAGACAACTCTGCCCGGGTCGGTTTACGGTCGGTCAGGCCAAGATGAAAATCCTCGTTGAGGCGGCTGCAGGCTTCCCGGAAGTCTACCCCGAAGTAACGCATGACGAAGTCGATCACCGAGCCGCCGGCGCCGCAACCGAAGCAGTGCCAGCCAGTCTTATTTTCGGAATAGACCTTCAGACTGGCGTGCCGATCTCCCTGGTGGAAGGGGCACTGTACAAAACCGCTCCGGTTTAAGGGAAGGCCATAGGCAGAAAACACCACCGGTGCTGGGAGCAGACGCCTAATCTCGGACGCAAGATCATCTGTCATCCTCGACCAGATCCCTGTAATTGATGATGCCGGTCAGCTCGCGGGTCGCCCGGCAGTAGGCGCAGCGCCCACAGCGCTGGGCGGTTTCACGGCCCTCCTTGATGGCCTGGTACCTGGGCGCCCGATCCTCCACCTGATAGAGGGCAGAGGTCAGATCCGCGTCCGAGATATACAGAGCCCCGATGTCCGGTTCCTCTTCTTTAGTTCCGACCGCCAGGATAAACGGGAGCTGGTGCCCCTCCAAGGCCCGGTAGATTGCTCCCTGGATGTCGTATCCGTATGCCTCCACAAAGGGTAGTTTGCAGTGCTCCTCCTCGCTCCACACGGGCTTCATGTCCTTCATGCACTTCTGATCTACAATAGCGCCCCTGGGGATCTCCCCCAGTACGGCCCGGGTCTCCGGATAAAATCGGATGATATCCATGCACTCCCGCGCACTGAGGAGGCTGTCCAGCTTACCCTTGAACGGGATGCCGGCGATCTCTCCGACCACGATGTACTGCTTGCGCCCGCCCATCAGCAGAGAGAAGAGTCCGTCATCCTCCATCTTTGCGATAATGCTCTGGGCCTTGATGTACTCACTCTTCAAGGTGCCGTCCCGCTTGAAGATCTCCGGGTGCTGCCCCTGAAACAGGGGCAGCTCACCAGAGAACCAGGCATCCACATAGCCGCCCACCAACAGGGCCGTGGAGGCCGGGGGGATATACTCCCCCCGCAGCTCCGCCAGCGCCGCCGCCTCACAGCGGTCGAAGGCCTTGAATTGGGATGCGGACATATAGGCCAGGTTGGCCTCCTGGCTGTAATAGTTTTCAGCGGTCAGAATCATAGCGGCTGCTCCTCTCCTCCGGTGGCCTGCGCGGCCTCCTTGCGCTTTTGGGCGCAAGCGGCGCACAGCGGCACGCCATAGTGTTTTGTGGTATATGCGGCCAGCCATGCGGCGTTCTTGCCCTCGACCGGCTTGATTTCCTGTCCGCAGTCGGTACAGGGCGGAACCGGGGGCGGGGCCACGCGGGGCACATGAGGCCGGATGCGGATGCCGTCGGTGTATCCCCCGTCCTGGGGATCCCTCACCTTGTGGTCGATGTAGAGCTGGATGCGCTTGCCCACCAGCGTGGCGGCCTTGGCGTCCCCGTACAGCTTCCGCAGGGCCTTGCGGTTGGTAGAGTTGACGATCAGGGGCCGCACCTGGAGAATGCCGGGCACCCGCTCCTCCGCGAAGGTGAGCACGTCCTTCTTCTCCTTACCCCGCTGGAGGGTCACCATGCCGTTCCACAGCCCGGAGATGGTCAGCACCGGCTCCACACCGTCGTCAATGTCCTCCGCCCCCAGATACTCGGACTCCCGCTCCTGACCCAGCCGCTCTTCTCCAGTGAGCTGGCGGAGCCTATCCTTCGGCATCATCGTCATCCTCTCCTTCCGTTACACATGAGATCCCGGCCGCTACCAGCGCCAAGATGATGTTGCACTCCTCATAGCAGATATTCGTATCTGCCTTGACCATGATGTTCATAATTTTTCCGGCTGCTTCTATCAGTTTTGCCATCCGGAAAGGGGTAACATAGCAGGCCCCGGACTGTTCGATCCGCTTCCGCTCAGCCATCATTCTTTCGGCGGGGGTCACAGCTCCACCACCTCCAGCTCCGGGGAGTCGCTCACCCGGGTAGCAATGAGCTGCAGGCCCTTGGCCTTGCACCGCTCATACAGGGCCGACCGGCTCTTATCGTCCAGCCGCTCAGCGCCGTCCACCAGGATGATGCCCAGCTGGCCGGGCTTGCTGACCGTGATGTCCACACACAGCTCCAGCAGCTCCCCGTCGGACAGATTGCTGATGGGCAGGCCATGGATGAGTGGAACGCCGTTCTCCACCGTGAGGCCCTTGATGGGAATGGAGGCCGTCTCCAGAATCTGCCCAGGCAGATCCCGGGCCAGCTCAATCTTGCGGGTCAGCTCCTCGGACTTGGCCGCCAGCTGCTCCACCTCGCCCTGCATGGCCACCATACGCTGGTACTCATTGAGGTGCTTGCGCATAGCTTCGGCGGTATCGATGTCCGCGGCCAGCTCTGCTATGTCCTGCATGGGCGTGTCCGCATACCGGGCAGCCACCTCCAGGTCGGCGTCCAGCTTGGCCCGCCGGGCGGCGAGATCCGCATCGATGGCCGCCACCCGATCCTGGCGCCTCTGATCCAGCCCGGCGAGTTTCTCCCGGGCTGCCTGGATCTGAGCCTCCATACGGGAGATCCCGGCCGTCAGCTTCTCCCGTTCGGCGGCAATCTCCCGGTCTGCCGCAGCCACCGCCATGTCATGCTCCCCCTGCAGGCCCCGCAGCTTGTCCTGCTGGCTGCTCAGGAAAGCCTTGGCCCGCTCAATCCTGGCGTTTTCGCTCCGGCGCTGCTCCAGCTCCCGGTACCGCTCCGCCATCGGGTAGTCGTTCCAGCGGTCGAAATCGTAGTTGGGCGGAATATCCTTGGCGATATCCGCGATAAAGGCCTGCTTGTTGCGGATATCCCGGTTCAGGGCCTGGCGGCTCTGAAAGTAGTTCCCGTTCTCGGCCTGGATGTCGTTGAGCACCTGAAGAATATGCTGGGAGTAGTCCACCCCGGCCGGGATCTCGCCAAACTGCTCCGAAATCCAGTTCATATCCCAGGGAAACTCGATCAGTGAGAGGATCTCACGGTTCTTTTCCTGGCGGGATAGCTGGGTAAACTTCACCGGATCCAGCTGTAGGGGAGTAAAGATCTGTGCCAGGAACTCCGCCGGCCGGGTCTGCACCATGGAACCGTCCCGAACCTTGACCACACTGCCTTTCTCAGAGCGGGCCTTCCGGTCAATCTGCAGCCCGGTGTCCGTCTCAATGAGGATCTCGCCCTCCTCAGCGCCCTGGTGGATCACATAATCCCGGTCGCTCTTGTTGGTCAGAGCGAAGCGGATGGCGTCCAACACGGAGGTCTTGCCGGCGCCCTTTGGGCCGGACAGCTCCACCGAGCGTCCGTCCAGGGTGGCCTCCTTGATGCCAAACAAATTTTTGATGATGATTTTGGTGGTTCTCATTTGACAACTCCTTTTGCCCCTGTTAAAATGGGGCTGTAGTTCTTTGGGGCGATGCCCCACCCCTCGGCCGGGTGTGCCTGTCTCTTATACACATCTGACGCTGCCGACGAAGAGG
>ENA-OXEC01000674-OXEC01000674.1-human-gut-metagenome-genome-assembly--contig:-NODE-674-length-10671-cov-5.1136_pt1 | contig 10671 bp, 11 predicted proteins | sample MGYA00249351_ERZ652235 | MGnify/ENA primary metagenome ERZ652235 (study PRJEB26925, sample SAMN05826906) | human gut metagenome | biome: ENVO:2100002; feature: ENVO:00000062; material: ENVO:00002003...
ACGGGCACTCCATGCCCGCGCACTGTAACAGGATTTTGCCGATGCTTCGCATTCCAAATCGGCAAAATCCGCGGCCATAACGGTATCATACGGAATTTTCAGTTCAGAAAATTCCTACCTGTGAAAAGTACTGAACAGTTACATAAAATCCTTATTGATTACAAGAGGTGATACTTTGGAATACAACAACGATTTTGAGAGACGCCGCGCATATATTTCAAGCCGCGAAAAGATGCGGAAACGACGCCGGACCGTTTATCTTACGATCCTTTTTATGGTCCTCGCTGCTCTGTTCCTTCTGGTCGGCGGCGGGATCCTTATAAAAAAACATGGCGGGCTTCCCGGACTTGCGAAAAAGGAGACAGAAACTTCCTCCGATCCTTCCTCCAGAAACGGAGACACAAACGTTTCACTGGCGGAGAGCGGATCCGATGGAGATGCATCTTCCGAAACGCCTTCCTCCACAGCTCTGACAGCCGCCTACAATACCGGCGATGCTGCGCTGGACGAGATCTTAAACAGCGCCCATGCAAAATTTGTTACCTACGATTACGATGCCGCCCTTGAGATCCTGAACTCGGCGACAGATTATGCCGAAAACGAGGATGTAAAGGCATTGATCGCGTCCTGCGAAGAGACAAAAGCCACCCTGGTTCCTGCTGATGTGAATAAGATCACCCACATCTTTTTCCATTCCCTCATCATGGACAACTCCAAAGCGTTTGACGGGGATGCCGATGAAAAAGGCTACGATCAGGTGATGACGACAAAAAGTGAGTTCTTAAAGATCCTGGACTCCATGTACGCAAAAGGCTATGTTCTCGTGAAACTTCACGACATTGCGCATGAGGAGACCGATGAAAACGGCAATGCAAAAATGGTGCCGGGAACGATCCTGCTGCCGCCCGGAAAGATCCCATTCGTCATGTCGCAGGATGATCTCTGCTACTATGAGTACATGACCGGCGACGGTTTCGCGAGCCGGATGATCGTCGGGGAAGACGGGAAACCGACTTGTGAGATGGTGATGGATGACGGTTCCGTGTCCGTCGGCTCCTACGATCTCGTCCCGCTTCTGGAGGATTTCATCACGGAACATCCGGACTTCTCCTACCGCGGTGCAAGAGCTGTCCTCGCTTTCACAGGATATCAGGGTGTCCTCGGATACCGGACGGACCTGTCCTATGAGACTACGAACCCCAACTATGAGACCGATAAGGAGACGGTCCGCCAGGTGGCGCAGTGTCTCCGCGACAACGGCTGGGAGCTCGCCTCCCACAGCTGGGGACATATCAACTTCGGAAAGCGCTCCTTTGAAGATGTGAAGACCGATTCCGATAAATGGGCGTCCCGCGTGGAATCCCTGATCGGAAAGACCGATATCCTGCTCTATCCGTTCGGCTCCGATGTCGGCGACTGGCACCCGTACACATCTGAAAATCAGAAATACGAGTATCTCCACCAGCTCGGTTTCCGCTACTTCTGCAACGTGGACTCCAGCCGGTACTGGGTACAGTTCGGACCGGATTATCTGCGTCAGGGACGCCGGAATATCGATGGCTACCGGATGTACTATGACCTCCCGGAGACGAATCCGACGAAAGATCATCTGAGCGATCTCTTCGATGTGTCGGAAGTGTTCGACCGCGAGCGGCCGGTTCCGGTGGCACCGATGAACTAACATAAAAAACAGACTCTTTCCTCCTGAAAATCGAGAGTAAGAGTCTGTTTTTTATTTCCATTGGAATCCAATTTTCTGCCTGTCAAATTTCCTTAGAACTGCACGATCTCCTTGATCTCCTCCGCCGGCTCAACGCTCTCCGCGTAGAGGACCGGTCCGACGCCGTCGTAGTCCTGCCAGAACTCGTAAGCGATCTTCGCGCGGACTTTGACCCACTGCTTTGTCTCAAGGTTTCTCGCCTCACGCGCCTTGCAGATGAAGCCCAGGAATGTCATATCCGCCTCGCAGCATGTCATCGCCATACGGCCCGGAACAAAGTAGTTCTTCGGGAATTCCGGGGATTTTAATACCATTCCGGTAAACTCCACGACCTTTCCCTCGTAGCGGTCTTTCTTATCCAGCGCATCGATATACCAGATACCGAAATCCTTCGGGTCGATCTTGATCACGTCCGCTTTCATATCGTACGGAAGATCCTCTTCCAGGACTTCCTGCTCGATCTCGCCTTCCGCGTCCTCGAAGATCAGCTCTGCCTGCGGGTTTAACGCCTTTAATCCGCGGCGGTAGCGGGTGATGTTCTCGTCGCTGACTTCATCGCAGCGGTTCATGATCACAAGCTCAGAGTGTTTGACAAGAAGCGCAAGGAGCGGCTTCATGTTGTTCAGATAAAGATCAAAGGTAGAACCGTCAATGATCGTGATCTGCTGAAAGAGCTCCCAGGTATCCGGCAGCTGCAGCTGATCCTGCGGCCACATTCCGTTCCACTCGATGAGGACACGGTCCGGGGCATAGAGCGCTTCGATCCGGCCGTAGAAGTCTTCATCCATCTCGGAGACATCTTCAACCGTCACGATTTTCGTTCTTGTCTTCTTTAAGATCTCCTTATCATACTCCGTATCTCCCTCTTCGCAGAGGATCAGGACTGTTGTTCCGTCGGCCTGGAAATAGTCCTGCTGTAAGGTATTTGTGATAAACTGGGTCTTTCCTGCTTCCAGAAAGCCATTGATGACAAATACCGGCATCTTTTCCTGCTGTTTCAATGCTTTATTCTCCTATCTGATTGTATGACAGAAGCTTTTCGCGAGATCCTGGTGACGCAAAAAGCTCCTGTCGTTTTTATTTCCTGTAATCGTAACTGTTCAGTGCTCTCACAGCTGCGGGCATTCTTTCATATCCGTGTCCGGCACATGCCCGACACTGCGCATTCGTCTCTTAAGCCTCGAATGCTTTCTTTAACTCGTCTTCCTTTAAGTTGGAACCGATCACGCACACTTTACCTGTGTAGATCGGAGCGCCTGTGCGGACTTCCGTCTCCTCCGGAACGAGATCAAAGTAGTACCAGGTTCCGTCTGCATCCGGGAGCATTCCCTTTGCACGGAGAACCTGACCGTATTTCTCAGAATGAGCAAGCTCCTGTAACAGGGACTCAAGTTTCTCCTTTGTGATCGTGCGGTTTGTCTCAAGACCCCAGCTTGTGAATACCTCATCGGCATCATGGTCATGGTGGTGATGGTGATGACCGCAGCCGCACTCCTCGTCATCGTCATGGTGATGGTGGTGCTCATGCTCGTCCTCATCGTCATCATCGTCGTGATGATGGTGATGACCGCAGCCGCACTCCTCGTCATCGTCATGGTGATGCTCATGCTCGTCCTCGTCGTCATCGTCGTCATGGTGATGATGGTGGTGGCCACAGCAGCACTCCTCGTCATCGTCATGATGGTGGTGATGACCTTCTTTTACTTCCTCAAGAAGCTTCTCAGCCATATCATCGGTCGGTTTCTCGATGATCGCAAGAAGCTGCTCACCAGTCAGCTTGTCGATCGGAGTTGTCACGATCGCTGCCTTCGGGTTCTTCTCACGGATCATCTCAACGCACTGTGCAACCTTGTCAGCGTCAGCGACATCGGTACGGCTTAAAACGATCGTTCCGGCGCTCTCGATCTGGTTGTTGAAGAACTCACCGAAGTTCTTCATGTACATCTTGCACTTCTGTGCGTCAACAACCGTAACAGAACCGTTTAATACAACGTCGATCTCGCCTGCAACGTCGCATACTGCCTTCATGACATCAGAAAGTTTGCCGACGCCGGACGGCTCGATAATGACACGGTCCGGTGTATATTTTGTGAGGACTTCATTTAAGGAACGTCCGAAATCACCAACTAAGGAACAGCAGATGCATCCGGAGTTCATCTCACGGATCTCAATTCCGGAATCCTTTAAAAATCCGCCGTCGATTCCGATCTCACCAAATTCATTCTCGATCAGGACTACTTTCTCACCCGCGATCGCTTCTTTCAGAAGCTTCTTTATAAATGTTGTTTTTCCGGCTCCGAGGAAACCGGAGATAATATCGATCTTTGTCATAATGACACCTCTTTCTTGTCACCTGTGCCATGTTTCTGTAGTTCTGACAGGTCTGTTTTCCAGTGTTTCTTCTCATCCGCAGACCGGAACACATGCCGCAGTTTTCAGATCACTGCGAATCCGTCTTCTCATAGCACTTTCATTTTTCGTTACCATTTACTAACTTTAACACATTTTCCCGCAAAGTCAAGTACTGCCGCTTTCCTTTGTTTTTCGGAAAGCGGCAGTATCTGAGATTTTTTCTCATTATGAAGTTTTACGCAGATCTGCGCATCTGTCTGCGCTGACCGGAAGAAAGCATATCTTTCTTACCGCACCTTCTGCTTCAGGATCTGAACGATGCAGAACACCCCGAACATCACGAGATTGACGACCACCACACTCGCTCCTGCCGGGATCGAATATACATAGGAAAGAACGAGTCCGATGAAGAAACACACCACCGACACGACGCCGGAGGAAACGACCACACCGAAAAAGCTCTTAAAGATCCGCATGGAGGTCAGCGCCGGGAAGATCACAAGACTCGAGATCAGCATGGCGCCCATCATCCGCATTCCGAGGACGATCGTGATCGCAGTAAGGACCGCGATCAGAAGGTTATAGGCCGACACGCGCACGCCGGTCGCCTTTGCGAAGCTCTCGTCGAACGTCACTGCAAAGACCTTATTATAACAGATCACAAACATTCCGAGGACGATCACGGAGAGCACCACGCTCAGATACATGTCCTCACGGCTCATGGCGAGGATACTTCCGAACATGTAGCTGCTCACATCGGTCGTCATTCCCGTTGTCAGGGAGGTCACGATAATACCGATCGCCAGGGATCCTGCAGAGATCATCGCGATCGCCGCGTCACTCTTGATCTTTCCGTTTCCCGTGATCCGAAGGAGCAGGACCGCTGCGGCTGCGACGACCGGGATCGACACCGCGAGAGGCGCCCAGTTAAACGCCACTGCGATCGATAAGGCACCGAACGATACATGGGACAGTCCGTCACCGATCATCGAATACCGTTTTAATACAAGGCTGACGCCTAAAAGCGACGCGCACAGAGAGATACAGATCCCGCCGATCATCGCGCGCACCAGAAACGGATAGGAAAACATTTCCTGTAAAAGTCCCATTTAGCTCTCACCTCCGAGGAATTCTCTTCCAAATTCCGATTTTTTATACTCTTCCACAGTCCCGTAGAACTGGACTGTCTGTTTCAACTGTAAGATCTTGTTCGCCTGAGTCACGATGTTCCCGATATCATGGGAGACCATCAGGACTGCGACCTTTTCATCTCTGTTCAGATGGCGGATCACCGCATAGAAATCCTGGGTCGATGCCGGATCGAGACCGGTGATCGGCTCGTCTAAGATCAGGAGCTTGTCGGTCGCGCAGAGCGCTCTCGCGATCAGTGTTCTCTGCTTCTGGCCGCCGGAGAGATCCCGGTAGCAGCTTTTTTTCAGATCCGTGATCCCGAGCTTTTCCATGTTGATCTGTGCGATCTTCCGCTCCGCCGCAGAATAGAACGGGCGGTTTCCGCGCTTTCCGAGACAGCCGGAAAGTACGACCTCCTGGACCGTTGCCGGGAAATCCTTCTGCGCCGGCGTCTGCTGCGGGAGATATCCGATGCCGGACCGTTTTAACTCGTCCGCGATCGTGAGGACTCCCCCGGTCGGCTTTAAGAGCCCTAAAAGGCCCTTCATCAGCGTACTCTTTCCGGATCCGTTCTCACCGACGATGCAGAGATAATCCCCGGGAACGATCTCCATGGACACGTCCTTCACCACATCGTAATTTTCATATCCAAAGTCCACATGTTCACATTTTAATAAAGGCTGGTTCATCGATAAAGTCCTTCCCGTAAATTCACAACATTCTGTTCCATCAGCTGCAGATAGGTAACGCCGCTCTCAAATTCTCTCCTCGTCACGTTGTGGCAGGAGTGGAATAATAACGGCTTCGCTCCGGTCTCCTCACTGATGATCTCCGCCACCCGGTGGCTGGAAAGCTCCAGATAGTAGACCGCCGGGATCTGTTCCTCCCGCACTTTGTCGATCAGATAAGCGATCGTCTTCGCGCTCGGCTCCGTGTCGGACGAACAGCCGGAAAACGCTGCCCGGTAGCGGAGTCCGTAGGTGTCCGCAAAATAGCGGAGTGGGAACTTATCCGCCATGACGATCAGGTCAAGATCCGCACCGTCCACGACATCCCGGAATTCCTGGTCGAGATTCTTCAGCTTCCCGAGGTAATCCGCCTCATTCGCCCGGAAAACCGCCGCATCCGCCGGATCCATCTCCTCCAGCGTATCCGCGATCACCTGCGTGATCTTCATGGCATTCACCGGAGACGTCCAGATATGCTCGTCATACTCGATCTCGTAGGCATGGTCGTCGTCCGCATGGTCATGGTCCTCCGTATCATGGTCATGATCTGCATGGTCCTCCGTATCGTGGTCATGATCTGCATGGTCACCGTCTTCCTCGTCATGATGCGCATGATCATGTCCATGATCGTCGCCGGAATCTTCCATTCCTTCCACGATCTCCTCCTGAACGACATCGACATAGTCCATCATCGTGATGACCTTCAGGTCCGGGGCATCCAGGGATCCGAGCACCTGTGTCACCCACTGTTCCATCGTTCCGCCGTTGCAGATCAGAAGATCCGCATTCTGGATCAGTCGGATATCTGCAGGCGTTGGTTCAAACGAATGGCTGTCCTGACCGGCGGGGATCACCATGGAAAGGTCCACGGCGTCACCGGCGATCTGTCTTGCGAAATCATAATACGGAAACAAGGTCGTCACAACCTTCAGCTTCCCGTCTCCTGGAGTTCCCACATTCCCGTGTGTGTCCCTGACAGAAGCGCACCCGGTCAGGGAACCAAAAAGAAACATCGCTGCAATGAGCCATGCTTCCACCCGTTTTCGTCTTGTTTTCTTAAAATATTTCAATCTGTCTCCTCCGGTATCATCACCCGACTATCTCTTTTAAGATATCCTGCGGCTTTTCAAGCAGAAATTCCGGATGAAATGCGGCAAGTTCCTCACGCCCCCGGAATCCCCAGAGAACTCCAACGGTCGTCATCTTCGCATTCTTTCCAGTTTTCATATCCGTGTTCGTATCACCAAAATACAGGCACTCCGACGGATCTGCACCGCAGAGTTTCGCCGCCTTCAGCGCCCCTGACGGATCCGGCTTCTTCGGGACACCTTCCTGCTCCCCGATCACCGTGTCGAAATAGTTTGTTCCGAACACGTATTCCACCGTCTTTTTCGCCTGAGCGTCCGGCTTATTGGACACGACCGCGATCTTAAGACCGAGTTCCTTCGCTCTCGCCGTGAGCTCCATGATCCCATCGTAAGGATGCATCTCATAGTTACAGTATTTTCCGAAAATCTCCATATATACAGGTAAGATTGCCTCGTAATGCGCTTCGTCCGTATCTCCGCAGGCGGCCAGAGAACGCTTCATCTGCATCTTATATCCATCCCCGACGATCGTCTTCATCTGAGTCTCCGTCAGAGGACCGAGCCCGAACTTCTCAAGAGCGAGGTTCGTGCAGTAGGTCAGCGCATGGATCGAATTTACCAGTGTTCCATCGAGATCAAAGATCAGACACTTATATTTCATATCTGCCTCCATCAACGCAAAAGTGAATCCAAAAAGGCGGTCCGTCCGCCCTTATTCCGGGCAGAAAATTCCATAAAACCGCCGGTTTCATCGAAATTGTGTCATCCACAAAACTGTGCCACTCATTTTATCACAAACCCGAAAACTTGACAACACTTTTCTATTTCCCTTTTTTCTCATATTTTCACTCCAATATCACGTGGAATTCCATGTTCAGAAAACGTTACAGGATTGTACGAAATTTTCAGTTCACGAAATTTCTCACTATGACAAAGTAACCCCAAAATTTCCAGCCTGTGAGAGCTCCCGCCGCATTTTTGCCGCCTTTTCACTCTCTATTTGCCGCTATTTTGCCACTTTTTATTGACTCTTTTCTGTTTCCATATTAGGATATAGATAAGTTCGTAGAAAAAACGGCAGATTTCATATTTTTTATATGCAGTCTGATACCGGAAAAGGAAATCCCAGGAGGTATTTTTCATGAAAAAGATCTGTATCGCAGCTCTCGCTGCAACTCTGGCACTCGGAACAATGATCACAGCACAGGCTGCTGACACAACAGAGCCGACTTATCCTAAACAGTACCGCAGTGTAAACGGCGGTCGTCTCCGCGGCTTAAAATCCCCGGCTGGCGGTGCGTGGGAAGAACTTGCTGACGGCACCTGGAAATATCATTTCGCAGAAGGTCTCGAAGCAACTGACTACTGGCTGGAGATCGACGGAACCTGGTACTATTTCGGTCATGACAACATCATGCAGACCGGCTGGGTAAAGGATGACGGCAACTGGTACTACATGGACCTTGAGACCGGCGCCCTCTTTACCGGATGGCATGAGATCGGCGGCAAATGGTACTACTTCCATGAGGAAGGCGACGGATTCAAGGGAACTCTCATGGTTGACTGTGTAACTCCGGATGGACACACGGTTGATGTAAATGGAGCTCTTGTAGAATAAAAAAAGGAAAAAATTGATCAAAACCGCTTATGGATCCGGAAATCCGTAAGCGGTTTTTTCATGTTATAATTATGAATTCAACCGGTATCCCGCTCCCCAGACCGTCTCGAGGATCTTCGGATTTCTCGCATCGTCCTCGATCTTCTCCCGGATCCTGTTCACATGGACTGACACAGTCGCCGCGTCCGAGATGTAATCGTATCCCCAGACTGCCTCAAAGAGACGATCCTTTGAAAATACGACATTCGGATTCTGCGCCATGAACCTCAGAAGCTCAAACTCAGCGACATTCCCGGCTTTTTCTCCATGGTTCTCCCTCTTTCATAACTTCCCGACCGGAATTTCCGGGCCGGAATCTCTTCGTGCCTCTCGGGCCGCCGCTACCATCTCTGTCAGTTTTGAAGCAGCTGCCCCGCAGAGGATTCCAATGACAGCCCCGGCCAATACATCCGTCGGATAATGGACATACAGATACAGTCTCGAAAATGCGATCAGGCATGCGACGGCCCCAAAAGCCACACCTGTTTTTCTCTTCTTCATAAACCAGGCGGCTGACGCTGCAGCAAAGGATACCGCCGTATGTCCAGACGGAAACGAATAATCTTCCGGTCTCGGGATCAAAAGGATTCTCGCCGGATCTGAAGTAAACGGACGCGGTCTTGCGACCAGAGGTTTCAGAATCACATTGCAGCTCAGTACCTCAAAGACCAGTGCTGTCAGAATGCAGATTCCAAATGTTCTCGTCTTTTTATATAAAGTAAAAACAAGTCCTGCCGCGATCCAGAAGATGCCGCCGTTCCCGAGAGCGGTGACTGCAGGCATAATCTGATCCATAAGATCCGACTGAAATACCGACTGGATCCCGTTTAAGATATCAAACTCCCATCCCATACTGCTTTCCTCTCTTTCTGAATATGATCTGATGCTGCATGATCCAGCTGAACAGGAACATGGTACATTCCGTCATGACCTTTGCCACGTAGAGAGGAATTCCTCCCCTCACAAGAATCCCGAGGATCATGCTGTCCAGGATCCGGTTTCCGGCTGCCAGCGCTGCATATTCAAGAAATGACTCCCGACTCTCTCCGGTCCGGAACACCAGGCGGCAGTTCATTTCATAATTATACACGGCGCTGAACATTCTTGCAAACAGATTAGCCGCGTAAATTCTTAAAGGGGATCGCAGACTTTTTTACTCGTACCGCAGCGCGTCGATCGGATCCGCCTTTGCGGCCTTCGATGCCGGATAGATTCCAAAGAAAATTCCGACAACCGCCGAAAATGACACTGCAAGAATGATGATCCCCGGCCGGATCACGACCGGGAGTCCAAACGCGGCCCCTCCCGCCGTCACAACGGTCACGGCAAGTACGACGCCGATGATCCCGCCCAGGGCGGACAGGATCGCCGACTCCGTGAGGAACTGGATCAGGACATCCCTAGTCCTCGCGCCCAGCGCTTTCCGGATCCCGATCTCCCGGGTCCTCTCCGTGACGGACACCAGCATGATGTTCATGATCCCGATCCCGCCGACGATCAGGGAGATCGCCGCGATCCCGCCGACCGCCATGGAAAGTCCTCCCATCATGCTGTCAATGCTTCCCATCTCATCCGCCACCGTGTTCGTATAGAAATCTCCTGCGTTCCGCCCTTTTAATTTTCCGAGATAGGCGGTCAGGCGGGACATGAGATCCACCATATCGGTTCCTTCTTTTGCATATAAGCGGCAGTAATAAAACGTATCATTCGGCCAGGTGAGCAACGTGTACGGAATGTATGCGGACCCTGTATCGCTGGAACCGCCCATCAGCAGTTTCTGAAACGCGCTCATCTCCTTTTTATAGACGCCGACTACGGTATAGAGGTCCGTGTCCCCGTAGATCGTCGTCCGGAATGTCTTCCCGACCGCATCCTCCGTTCCAAAAAGTTTTCCGGCGCTCTCCGCCTCCATCACCACGTTTTTCTTTCTTCCAAGGATATCACTCTCGTTTAAATACCTGTCTCTTATACACATCTCCGAGCCCACGAGACATG
>ENA-OXEC01000675-OXEC01000675.1-human-gut-metagenome-genome-assembly--contig:-NODE-675-length-10661-cov-5.81303_pt1 | contig 10661 bp, 8 predicted proteins | sample MGYA00249351_ERZ652235 | MGnify/ENA primary metagenome ERZ652235 (study PRJEB26925, sample SAMN05826906) | human gut metagenome | biome: ENVO:2100002; feature: ENVO:00000062; material: ENVO:00002003...
TTTACAAAACGACCTTAAGCAAAATTGCAACCACAAAATACACCAGATACGCCCCATAAACCATATGGTCTCTCTTCGCGTACTTGAGCGGTTTCATCTTCGTTCTTCCCTCGCCTCCGCGGTAGCATCTCGCCTCCATGGCCATCGCGAGGTCCGTGGCACGGCGGAATGCGGATACGAAAAGCGGTACAAGAAGCGGTACCATGGATTTCGCCTTCTGGATCAGATTCCCGCTCTCGAAGTCAGCACCTCTCGCCATTTGCGCTTTCATGATCTTATCCGTTTCCTCAATTAAGATCGGGATAAACCGGAGCGCGATGGACATCATCATGGACACCTCGTGGACCGGAACACCGACCTTCTTTAAAAATCCAAGGCTCTTTTCCAGACCGTCTGTCAGCTGGTTCGGCGTCGTTGTGAGTGTAAGGATCGTGGATCCCATAACGAGATAAACAAGACGGATCGCCATAAATGCCGCAAACCGGAGACCTTCCCAGGTCATCTGCAGGAAACCGATCTTAAAGATCGGGGTACCCGGCGTCAGGAACAGGTTAAAGCTGACGCTGAGGAGAAGCAGGAACATGATGGATTTTAAGCCGCGCACCATGAATTTTACCGGGACATTGGAGAGCTTGATGGCAGTGATCAGAAAGATCGTCGCCGCAAGGTATGCCCAAAGGTTGTCCGCGATAAATAAGGTTACGATGTATACAAGAGTTCCAAATAATTTTGTTCTCGGATCCAACCTGTGAAGCAGGGAATCAACCGGGTAGTACTGTCCAAGTGTGATATCTCTTAACATGTCTTTTCCTCCCCGGCTGTCTTTTCTGTGATGTCCGCATTCCCAGAGGCTGTTCCGGCGGCGTTCCCATGACCTGCGTTCTCGGAAACTGCTCCAGCTGTGCTTACCTGAGCTGCATTTCCGGAACTTTTCCCATTCTTTTCGTGCCAGATCTTAAGGATCGCATTCTTCGCCTCTTCCACCGTCGTGATATCCGGATCCAGCGGGATCCCCTTGTCGATCAGCTTGTGCACCACATAGGTGATCTGCGGAGCCGCAAGGCCAATGGCTTCCAGCTCTTTATAGTGGCGAAATACTTCCTTCGGGGTTCCGTCGAAGACCTTCTCGCCGTGGTTCATGACTACAAGACGTGACACATATCGCGCCACATCCTCCATGCTGTGGGAGACGAGAATGATCGTCAGCCCCTGCTCGTTATGGAGCTTTTGTACGAGTCCTAAAATGTCATCGCGGCCTTTCGGGTCGAGGCCGGCTGTCGGCTCATCTAAGATCAGGACCTCCGGCTTCATTGCGAGAACACCCGCGATAGCCACTCGACGCTTCTGTCCGCCGGAGAGGTCGAAGGGTGACTGCTTATAAAAGCTCTCATCGAGTCCCACCATGTCAAGCGCCTCTTTCGCGCGCTTCTCGATCTCCTCCTTCGGGAGTCCCAGATTCTTCGGTCCAAAGCAGACATCTGAGAATACATCCACCTCAAACAGCTGATGCTCCGGATACTGGAAAACAAGCCCCACATGGCTGCGGAGCTCTTTCATGGAATATCCCTCTTTATAAATACTCTCTCCGTTATAAAGGATATCTCCGCTCGTTGCCTTTAAAAGTCCGTTTAAATGCTGGGTCAGGGTTGATTTTCCTGATCCGGTATGACCGATGAGGCCGATAAACTCGCCATCATGGATCGTAAGATTTACATCCTTTAAGGCATATTGCTCAAAGATCGTTCCCTGCCCGTATATATGATTCAAGTGTTTAATTTCGATTGCCATATTTCCACCATTTCTCCACTATTTTAAGAGCGGAACAAGTTCGTCCACAAGCTCGTCGATGGAAAGAATTCCATAAAGAAGATCCATTCCGGCTTCCTTTAATTCATCTGCCAGTTCCGTTACCTGCGGCACATCGAGGCTGTATTTTTTCAGTTCCTTGACTCTGGAAAAGACCTCTTTCGGGGTTCCGTCCATCACGACATGTCCACCGTCGATAACGACTACGCGGTCCGCGTCGATGACCTCTTCCATATAGTGGGTGATCAGAACTACCGTGATCCCTTCCTGACGGTTCAGTTCATGAACCGTTTTAATGACCTCGCGGCGTCCGTTCGGGTCTAACATTGCTGTCGGCTCGTCCAGAACGATACACCGGGGCTTCATCGCCATAACGCCTGCGATGGCCACGCGCTGTTTCTGTCCGCCGGAAAGCTTATTCGGAGACTGAAGTCTGTACGCTGTCATTCCCACCGCCTCAAGGCTCTTGTCGACCCGCGCCCAGATTTCCTCCGTCGGAACTCCCATGTTCTCCGGTCCGAATCCGACGTCCTCTTCCACCACATTTCCGATGATCTGGTTATCCGGGTTCTGGAATACCATTCCCGCCGTCTTTCGTACATCCCAGAGATGCTCCTCGTCGTCCGTCCTCATTTTAGAAATATAGACTGTTCCATCCGTTGGAAGCAGGATTCCGTTCATCAGCTTCGCGAATGTGGATTTTCCGGATCCGTTATGTCCTAAAATCGCTACGAAATCGCCTTCCTTGATGTCCAGAGAGACGCCTTTTAACGCATGGCTGACCTCATCCTTGTCTTCCTCTTCATCGTGCCTGATATAGTCAAAAATCAGGTTCACTGCTTTAATGATTCCCATAGAAATCCTTTCTCGTTTTTCATAAACTTCAAGTGACTGCGGCGCCGCATACACCTTCAGGCTGCCGCGACAAATGTTTACACGTTTCTAAATTTTAGTTGATATCTCATAGTAAGTCAAGTGTTTTCGCATGGTTCCAGGAGCTTACCTCTTCAGATATGTGAAAACGGCATGCCACAGGATTTCTCCCATGACATGCCGCCCATCATTCCTTTCTATCTTACCCAGAGCCCCGATGCATCCAACGTATATCCGTCGATCACAGTGGACGCTGCCATCGCTCCGTTCGCGTTCAGGTAATACCACTGTCCCGGTGCTGTCTGACGCCAGCCTGTTGCCATCGCTCCATCGGCATCCATGTAGTACCAGACACCGCCGATCTGCTTCCAGCCAATTACCATCTTTCCGTCATTTCCAAGGTAATACCATTTATTATTTACCATTCTCCAGCCTGTCACCATATATCCGTTTTCATCGAAATAATACCAGGTTCCGAGGATCCGGTACCACTGGGAGGTCACGATCTGGCCATTCTCGTCCACATACTTCTTTCCGTCCGCGTAATTCTTCCAGCTGCCCTCCGTGTCACCCAGGTCATCCAGGTAGCGGTCGGAGGAGACGATATACTCGCTGCTCTTGCGGTACTTCGCATCGTTCGTTGTCTTTCCCACCGCGCGGATCTCGTAATAGTAGTTTCCCTCTCTTCCCATATACTCGGAGAGGTCCTTGCTGGTTCCCGTCGCATCGATGGTCCGGAGATAATAGTCATCCCGGTACAGGCGGATCTGATATCCCGTCGCATAATCGACTTTCTTCCAGACCGCTTTCATATGGTTCGAAGCGCTCCAGCCGGCTTCATCCGGGGACTCCAGCCATACCACCGGGTAGTAAGTGACTGTGACCTTCAAGTCATCATCCACTTTCACTGCCTTACTCAACGTTGCACCGGAGATCTGGCAGGACTTTGATCCGTAGCTGGAGGAGAACTCTCTTCCGCTGGAGGAAAGAATCAGCGTTGCCGTCACTTTCGTTCCAGGATTCCATTTTTCTACATCCTTGCTCCACTCCACGGATGTGATCTCGATCCCGTAGCTGCCGCAGCTGATCTCCGGCTCCTCGATCACTCCGGGATCTTCATACTTGTCTTTAAAGGTGATCCTTATAGAATTCACCGTCGGCGCAGCCAGTGCAGGAAGAACCATCCATATCGTCATCGCCATCAGAATTCCTGCTGCCGCAAGCCATTTTCCAAAAGTTTTCTGTCTCATAAGGTGCTCCTTTCCTGTATTTTCAGTCTGTTAGAAAATATTCCGACGATTTTCACCGCATAACCGCATGCCCCGCAGGTTCAGATCTTTACTGCGGTTTTCTCCAGATACCGTCCTGATCTAAATAGAAGGTATCGATCACTTCATTGACCGCCTTATGTCCATCCGGATACAGGTAGTAGATCTGTCCGTCGATGTTCTGCCATCCTGTGAGCATTCCGCCGTCGCCGCCGAGGTAATAAGCCTTATCACCCAGCGTGATCCAGCCGGTCACCATAGCTCCGCTCTCGGAGAGATAATACCAGGTATTGTTGTAGAGAAGCCAGCCCGTCTGCATCTTTCCGTCACCGTTCATGTAGTAATAAACGCCGTTCTTCATCTGCCAGCCGGTGAGCATCATTCCGTTTGCGTCAAATAAATACCAGATATTTCCGATAAATCCCCAGCCGTTCTTTAAATAAGTTCCGTCCGGGTAACGATAATACCAGCGGTTTCCGTCGAGGATCCAGCCGACCTCATTCACATTTGACGGGGCCTGCTGGGAATTTCCGGAGTTATTTGTGCTGCTGTTGTTGCCGCTTGACGGCTTTTTCTTTGCCGCTCTCGCCGCGTCATCCTCGTCGATATAGACCTCATCGGATATGGTCCAGTCGCTCTTTGACGCGTACTTGGATACCTCATCGTTTGACGGGAGCGCGCGCACCTTAAAGGTGTAGGTTCCCTTGGAGCTCATATACGGAAAGAGATCACAGCTGCTGGTGTGGATCTCGCCGCTCTTGTAGACGTTCTTGCTGCCGCGGTAGAGGTACACCTCGTAGGACGCGTCCTCAACGGCCTCCCACTTCGCGAGTCCGAGATCGGAGCTTCCGGACTTTGTGGTCTGCCAGTATGCCTCTCCCGGCGCGTCAAGATCGCCCTTTGCCGGTTTTGTCTTTACGGTAACCACCAGACGGTCGGAAGATGTTCTCGAAGCGCTGACAAAAGTTCCGTTCTTTACCTTTACCTTTGAGGAAGTGTAGGAGCTGCTGCTGAACCTATAGTCATTTAAAGTCTTTAAAGTAACTTTCATGGTGTAGGTTCCGCCGATCTTCACGTCGTTCTTTGTGGAAGACCACTTTGCGGATACGATATCATATTTATCGTTGTTCGGGATTGATACCTCGCAGTTATCAGAATTGTATCCCACATCGAGATCCGGCAGGGATTCCCCCACCGTCGGTGTCACATCCAGCGTGATGCTGACACTGTTCACATAACTGGTCGCCGCAAACGCTGTCTGCGCCCCGGATACCGCAAACACGACCGCCATGACCCATGCGGCCATCCATGTACTTATTTTTTTCCATTTTCTTTCTGCCATAGGATTGCCTCCCCTCAAGTATCTTTCTTTAACTATATTATAAGGTTGGACAATATCTCCCGTCAACTTACGATATTCTGTCTTTTATCGGCAAATCCGTGGCAAATCAAGACTTTAATCCGTTCTCAGAGCATCAATCGGGTTCAGCTTCGCCGCACGGCTCGCCGGCATGTATCCGAAGATGAGTCCGATGGCAACCGAGACAGTAAATGAGATCACAACTGCCGTCATGGTCGGCGGCGCATCGATTCCCATGAGGGCGCCGATTCCCGTACTTGCTAAGGCTCCGATCATGATTCCGATGATTCCGCCGATGGAGCTTGTGACCAGCGCCTCGATGACGAACTGTAACATGATCACGCTCTTCTTTGCGCCGAGGGCCTTCCTGATGCCGATCTCCCTGGTTCTCTCTGTCACGGACACCAGCATGATGTTCATGACACCGACGCCTGCAACTAACAAGGAGATACCCGCGATACCGCCCAGCATCATGCTCATCATGGCAATCTGCTCATTTAGGGAATCGAGAAGGGAGCTCATTGCTGTCACCGTGTAGAGGTTTTCGCTCTTCATCTTTTCATAGAGAAAATTTTTAAGTTCTGTCGTGCATGTTTCCGTGTCGTTGATGTCCCGCGATGTGAAGATATAGTTGTTGATCACAGCATTTCTCGCCATCTTCACAGCTCTGGAATACGGGATCCACACAAAGTCATCCATACATCCGTCATCGAACTCAGAGCTGCTCTCCGTCTGCCGTTCCACAACGCCTACGATGGTGTAGCTGTCACCGTTTAACTTGACCGTCTCGCCCACGGCGTTCTGGGAGCCACCGTAGAGTTCCTCCGCCACATAAGCGCCGATGACCGCGACTTTTCGTCTCGCCTCCATGTCGGAGTACTGGAGATTTCTGCCATACTCGATCTCGTAGTCCTTGATTGCGAGATAATCCTCACTGTAGCCGCCGACACTGGTGGAATCCATGGTGTCAGAGTCATGTTTTACCGTGACGCTGACGGACACGTTCGGGGACATGTTCTCGTAGAGGTCTGAATGTTCCTCGTAAAACTCATAAAATTCGTTCACATCAATACTTCTGGATGCCACCGCCTTGTACTGGACCGTGATCTGATTGACACCCATAGAAGAAAAGCTCTCCACCATGTAGGACATATAGCCGTTGACGATGCTGACCAGAATGATCACCGACGCGACACCAATGATGATTCCAAGCATCGTGAGAAAGGATCTCATTTTGTTGCCCCAGATACTTTTTAACGCCATTTTAAATGATTGCAGCATACTTTTTCACATCCCCGTCGAAATTGATCTTTCCGTCATGGATCCGCACCACCCGCTTCGCCTCCAGAGCGATGGAGCTGTCGTGGGTGATCATGACGATCGTGTTTCCTTCTTCATTGAGTTTCTTTAAAAAATCAAGCACTTCCCGGCCTGTCCTGGAGTCCAGGGCACCCGTGGGCTCATCCGCCAGGATTAAGGACGGATCTCCTGCGAGAGCCCGCGCGATGGAGACTCGCTGCTGCTGGCCGCCGGAGAGCTGGTTCGGAAGATTCTTCCATTTTTCTTCAAGTCCGACCCTTTTCAGGGAATTCATAGCCCGCTCCCGACGTTCCTTTTTGTCATAACCGGCGTAGAGAAGCGGAAGCTCCACGTTTTCTAAGAGATTTAACTTTGGAAGCAGGTTGTACTGCTGGAAGATAAAGCCGATCATGCGGTTTCTGATCTCCGCCAGCTCGTTGTCGGACATATCCGCCACGTCCTCGCCGCCGAGGAAGTATTCGCCCTCCATCGGGACATCCAGGGCGCCGATGATGTTCATCAGGGTTGATTTTCCGCTTCCAGATTTGCCGACGATGGCGACGAACTCGCCTTTGTTGATGGAAAGGCTGATGCCGTCGTTGGCGTGGACTTCCTCGTCGCCCATGTAGTAGATCTTGTAGATATTGCACAGCTCTATCAGAGGTTCCTGCTTTTCCAACCTCTCATGAACTTTTGAAACTGCCTCTTCCTGTTTCATCGGCTCTTCAGACATTTTTTTCTGCTCTGCGGTATCTATTTGTATTAAAGATTCAGTCTTTTCCATGCAATTTATCTCCTATGCGTTACTGGGATCTCCATCCACCGCCGTTGCTTCCGCCATTTCCGCTGTTTCCGCCAGGACCGCCCGGTGCACCTCCGCCCATATCACCGCCAGGACCGCCCATGCCGCCCATCTGCATCTGATTGGTCTGCGTCGAGCTTCCGGAATCGGAGGAAATGTAGACCTCGTCCCCCTCAGAGAGACCGGAAAGGATCTCCACATAATCGTCGTTGATGATTCCAGTTGTCACCTGGACCGCCTCGAAGCCGTCCGGGACGTTGCTGCTGCCGGATTTTCCGGAGCCGGTGCTCTTCTTCACATACACTCTATTTCCACGCATCAGCGCGCTGGCCGGGATCACCAGAGCATTCCCTGAACTGTCGAGAATGATCTTCGCATCCACGTTCATGCCCGGAAGAAGACTTCCCGTATCGTCCAGAGTCACTGTCACCGGATAGTTTGTGACACCGTTGGAGTAGCTGCTCTGCAGACTCACATTTGTGACGGTTCCTGTGAATGTCTCACCTTCCACCGCATCCGCCGTGATCTCCACAGACTGGCCGACCTTGACGCTTGAGACATCGAGTTCATCCACGGACATCTCCAGTGTCATGGTGGACAGGTCGTAGATCACCGCCATGGTGGTCGTTCCGCTGGAATTCTTGGAGATCTTATCCCCAACCTTCGCGTTTTTTGTAATCACTGTCCCCGAGATCGGCGCTGTGATCGTGTAGTCATCCACACTGTCCTGGGTATTGTCCAGTTTGTTCTCCGCGTTTTCCAGGTTGTCATCCGCACTCTCTACCGCGTCCTTGAATTCCTTTAAGTACTCTTCTGCCGTCTTCGCGGTCACCTGGAACAGGTCAGAGTTCTTATCCACATAGGAACCTTCATGGATCAGAAGATTCTCGATCTCGAGACTCTTGTTTCCGGAGAGCTCCACGCTGAGAGTTGTCTCCGTTTTCGCTTTGAATGTTCCCTCGGCACTGCACACAAATCCGTCAACGGTCACGGATGCCGCGGTGTCTGTCGTGAGTCCGCCTGGATTTGATACCTCGACCGTCACGTTCTTCACGAGACGTCCGCCGGAAAGTGTTTCCTCCATGCTGCTGACAACCGTGACGGTTCCGGAGATCTGCTCGCCGGTGTCCTCCAATATCACTGCCGCCTCGTCACCCACGTTGATCTCCGCCGCCTCGCCTGAGAGGAACGGGGCTGTGATCTTCATAACAGAGTCATCATAGAGATCCGCGATCTTCGTTCCACTATTTACCTTATCGCCCTCTTTGATATAGAGAGTCTTGATATATCCGGACGCTGTGGAGCGGTATGTATTTCCGGCGATCCGCGCTGTCTCCCCGGCGTAAGCGGACTGTGCCGTCTGGACACTCTCCTTCGCCCTCTGAAGGCTGGTCTGGGCTGAGCTCAGGTCAGAGTCTATGGAGGATGCGTCGATCCGGTAGAGGACCTGACCTTTTTCCACAACATCGCCTTCCTCAAAGTTCGCCTCGATGACTTCGCCTTCCACCAGGGATGTCACCTCGTAGGTGTCCTTCGGTGACAGGGAGCTGGACGCCGTGAGCTCTGAACTGATGTCCGTCCGCTTCACTGTCGCCGTTGACACAGACTGGTCACCCTGACTTTTCTGGCTCGAGGTCTTTTTCTTATAGAGGAAAAATCCGCCAAGCAGCGCTGCCAGAACCACTATAAACACGATCACGATCCTTCCGCTTTTTCCTTTCCGTTTTTTCCGTTTCTTCTCTGCAGCCACCTTTTCGTTCTCCATACTCGTTCCTTTCCTGTCTATTGAAATCTTCCGCTTCTCTTAACTATGTTCCAAACCTGAATTGTTACAGTACACGGGCACTCCATGCCCGCGCACTGTAACAGGATTTTGCCCATGAAAAGTAACCCTGAATTTTCTCTATTCGTATTTCCTCTGCGGTATCTCTATTTTATGTATTGTACGTATATTCGTAACTAATCAATAATCTCCAACAACATCTACAACCGTATAAGTCGCATTCTCGTCGCTTCCGCTCTTCTCCCACACAATGGCAACCTTGTCATCCACCTCAAACTCTCCGTAGACGGAGAACAGGTACTGGAGCTCCGATCCGCTGATCTGAAACTCATCGCCCTCTCCGCCGTTGTCCTGGTAATCGGTGTTCAAGACTACCTTCACCGGAGTAAACGGGTCGTTGGAATCGTAGTAGATTGCCTTGATGCGTCCCTCTGTGGCACCTTTGTTCTCGCCTCCGTTGGAGTAGGCGAAGATCATCTTTGTCTCCTCGTGGTAGTAGATCACGGTGGCATAATCGTTGATCTCGCTCTCATCGGACACCTCGCCATTTAAGAACATCGTGGCGTCCTTCAGGGAGAATGGAACGAGACTCTTTAAGTTCCGGCTGTCATTGTCTAAGATCTTCGGTCCCTTTAAGCTGTTGTCCAGGATCGAGGAGGTATTGATCTCGCCGTCGGAATTGTAGGTCAGGTCAAATACCTTGCTGCCGTACTGGTTTCCTTCTTTTGTCTTCGCCTTCATCAGGTTATAGAACAGGTTGATGCAGTCTTCCCTCGTGAGGACCTCGTCAAGATCACGATAGATCCCAGAATCCAGGGACAGGGACTTGAACTTCGCAAGGCGGCTCTCCTGAAGACTTCCGGAGAAATCCTCGTTTGTGTATCCTAAGACTCCCAGGACTGCCTTGATGGCATCCCGCATCGTAACTCCCTCGTCCGGCTTAAAGTTTCCGCCGAGATAACCGGACATCCAGGAGTTCGTCACCGCCGTGCGGATCGCCGCAGAATACTGGGATTTTGAGGAGACATCCACGAATACAGATACGGTTCCCGCCGCGTTTGCCGCCTCCTTGTAGTCCGATGCCTTTACGAGGAGTTCCGCAAACTCACCTCTCGTCACATTCGCCTGGTAATTACTCGTCGTTATAATTCCAAGCAGGCTCACCGCTTTCTTCCTCATTTCAAATGTGGTGCTGGCCGCGTAAGCGTTCACCGTCATTCCGGCCCCCACCGCACAGACCGTCAGACTGACCGCTATTATCTTTCCTCTTCTCATTTCCATTCTCCTTTCATCCGCCTTGACCACCAGATCATCAGCCCCCTGCAGGTCATCTCTTTCCAGATCCATTGCCTGATTTCCATTGACTGCTGCGTACACTCGTCATCACGGGGATCTTTGTACTTTTAAAGTACATGTACTCCTGGTTCCTTGCATTTTTCTTACTGTTTATTACGTCTGTCTCTTATACAC
>ENA-OXEC01000686-OXEC01000686.1-human-gut-metagenome-genome-assembly--contig:-NODE-686-length-10447-cov-30.1503_pt1 | contig 10447 bp, 9 predicted proteins | sample MGYA00249351_ERZ652235 | MGnify/ENA primary metagenome ERZ652235 (study PRJEB26925, sample SAMN05826906) | human gut metagenome | biome: ENVO:2100002; feature: ENVO:00000062; material: ENVO:00002003...
ACAGATAATCACTATGGATTTTTTTATTAGTTCAATTTCATTTTACAACTAGTCAAGAAAAAATTTATTAAATTAATATAGATTAAATCTTACCAATGACTATTTTTATAAAGATAGGTTTTTCTAAATTTTAGAAGAAAAGCATATATAAATATTGATACGTAAATGCTTAAATTCTTAAGAATTTGTTTATTTATTGGGGACTGAGAGGAAATATATATTTTTTTGAGAACTTCATTTAGCTAATTTTTTACTAAACTTATGTGCATACTTATTTTATAGTTTGCGATTTTCATATTTTTATTACTTATTATGATATAATTATAAATAAAAGTCATAGAAATGAGGGCGTTACATAAAAAATAAAAAAAGCTTGACATTGAGTCCACTTCAAGTGATATGTTATAGAAGGAATAATAAATTTATTTATTAGTATAAGTAGTAATGATGAAAAAGATGAAACCAAAAGCAAATAATTTGTATTTTGATAATCTTATTGAAATTACTTTATATAAAAATATGGTTCAACACTAAAAACTGTGCTTGGCAATATGAAGCAAGAATTTTTTTAGAATGTAATAAACGTGCATTGACATCTTAATTCTGTCGAGAACACATTTTGGTGTTGAGGCAAAAATATTTTATATAATTAACAAAGAGATGGGAGGAATATAAAAATGACAATTTCAGAAGTAAGTAAAAAGTATGGACTTATACAAGATACTCTTCGTTACTATGAACGTATTGGATTAATACCTTATATTAACCGTACGTCAAGTGGGATAAGAGACTATACAGAAGAAGCTTGTAAATGGATTGAGTTTATTAAATGCATGCGTTTAGCTGGACTGCCAATAGAAACTTTAATTGAATATGTAGCACTTGATCAAGAAGGAGATTCAACTATAACTGCTAGAAAAGAATTACTTGTTGAGGAACGTGAAAAGCTTATAGAAAGAATAAAAGAGATGCAGAAAACTTTAGAACGTTTAAACCATAAGATTAGCAGATATGAAGAAGCAGAATTAACAGGAGTTTTAAGTTGGGGAAAGTAGTTTATAATAGTGTAAAGATTAAAAGCTGGGAATCATGCAATTCTCGGCTTGATTTATGATTGTTTTAATTAAAGTTATTGTATTCTATTCGATTTATATTTTATAGAGGATCATATCATAGTCATCTTGGCGATTTTTATTAAGTAAATGGTGCTAACATGAAAAGTTGTATGAAAAGGTATAAATTTAAATGTTTCAGACAACAGTTAAACCATAAGTTGTGCAATTATTTATAAATTTAAATATTATTTTTTAAGGGAGAAGTATTATGTTTAGTTTAAAAGTTGATTTAATAAAGGGGAACATATTAAAGTCATTAGTAATTTTTGCAGTACCGATTTTTATTTCATCTATATTTCAGCAGTTATATAACACAATGGATACAATGATTGTAGGAAATTTCTTAGGTGATACATCATTAGCTGCAATAGGAGCCTGCGGAGCAGTATATGAATTACTAGTTGGTTTTGCACTAGGTATAGGTAATGGGCTCAGTATAGTAACTGCAAGAACTTATGGTTCAAATGATGAAAATTTATTGAAAAAATCTGTAGCTGGGTCCATAGTTATTGGAATATTGGTAACTATTGTAATCATGATAGTATCAAAGCTGTTTTTGTATTCATTATTAGAATTATTAAATACACCTGAAAATATAATAGATGAATCGTATTCATATATATATGTGATAACTATATTTGTTGGTGTTATGTTTGCATATAATTTATTTGCAGGATTATTAAGGGCAATAGGCGATAGTGTTATGCCGTTAGTATTTCTTATTATATCTTCAATAATTAATGTAGTCTTAGATATATTATTTATTACAGAATTTAATATGGGAATTAAGGGAGCAGCTGTTGCAACTGTTATTGCACAAGGGATTTCAGCTCTATTATGTGTTATCTATATATACAAAAAAGCTCCAATTCTTATACCATCTAAAAAACATTTTGCTTTTGATAAAGAATTGTATAAAGAATTATTAGGGCAAGGATTTTCAATGGGATTTATGATGTCTATAGTATCTGCAGGAACAGTTATATTGCAAACCGCAATCAACAACTTTGGCTATCTTATCATTGCTGGACATACTGCAGCACGTAAACTTAATAGTTTTTGTATGATGCCTGGTATGACTATTTCAATGGCTTTATCAACTTTTGTTTCTCAAAATAAAGGAGCGAATCAAGGATATAGAATAAGAAAAGCAGTAAGATATGCTAATATTCTAGTCATTTGCTGGGGGATAATAATTTCTGTATTTTTATTTTTTGCAGCACCAACAATGGTAAAAATATTATCAGGATCTACTGAAAGTACTGTTATATACAATGGAGCAAAATATTTAATAATAAATGCACCATTTTACGGGGTTCTGGGTATTCTTTTAAATTTAAGAAACTCATTACAAGGATTGGGAGAAAAACTTATTCCGCTAGTTTCAAGTATTATTGAGCTATTAGGGAAAATATTATTTGTTATTTTATTAATACCAAGTCTTGAATACTTTGGCGTTATTATATGTGAACCAGTTATCTGGTGCTTTATGTGTATACAGCTTGCATATTCATTTTATAAGAATCCATATATTAAGGAACATAAATTTCAATAAAAACTGTTGACATGGAGTTAACTCTAAGATTTAACATTAATATGCATAAACATTAAGGGAGGATGATAAATATGAAAAAAACATTTTATTTAATGAGACATGGACAAACCTTGTTTAATTTAAGAAGAAAAATTCAAGGTGCTTGTGATTCTCCACTTACAGAGCTTGGAATTAAACAAGCTCAGGTTGCAGGAGAATATTTTAAAGATATTCCTTTAGATCATGCATATAGCTCAACTTCTGAAAGATGTTGTGATACTTTAGAAATTGTTACAGATAACAGTATTCCTTATACAAGATTAAAAGGTTTAAAAGAAATGAACTTTGGTATATTTGAGGGAGAAAGTGAAGATTTAAATCCCAAAAACAAAGAAGTGTTTGGAACATTTTTTCTTGATTATGGTGGAGAATCAAGAGCTCAGGTAAGAGAAAGAATGGTTAAAACATGTACAGAAATTATGGAAAAAGAAGATCATGAAGTAGTACTTGCTGTATCTCATGCTGGAGCCTGCCTGCAGTTTTTAACAGAGTGGCAGGATCCAATAGAAGAATTAAGAAAGGGATTTACTAACTGCTGTATTTTTAAATATGAATATGAAGATAAAAAATTCAAACTAGTTGAAGTTATTCGCCATAATATTTAGAAGTAATGAATATTATAATCCATAAAATGTTGTGAGAAATCTCTTTGATTGATAGTTTGAGTGTATATTATAGTATATAAAAAAGTGAATAGACAGAATATGATATGTTTATTATAATGTAGACGGATGGCATACAAATATTAATCAGTTGGAGGAAAAAACATGTATAATAAAATAATGGAATCAGTAGAATTTATTAAATCTAAGGTAAGCAGAAAGCCTAAAATAGGTGTTATATTAGGTTCCGGGCTTGGAGATTTAGTTAATGTTGTAGAAGACAAAGAATATATTTCATATGAGGATATTCCAAACTTCCCAGTATCTACAGTTAAAGGCCATGAAGGAAAGTTAGTATTTGGAAGAATAAAAGATGTAGAAGTGCTGTTAATGCAGGGAAGATTTCATTATTATGAAGGATATACTATGAAAGAAGTTACATATCCTGTTTATGTTATGAAACAACTTGGCATAGAAAAGATTATTGTGACAAATGCATGTGGAGGAATAAACACAAGCTTTGAGCCAGGAACATTAATGTTAATTAACGATTTTATAAATTTATTTGGAGATAATCCTTTAATTGGAGTTAATGATGACAGACTTGGAACAAGATTCCCAGATATGTCAGAGCCATATAAATTAGAGCTTATTAATAAAGCAAAAGAAATAGCAAAAGAACTTAACATAGATTGTGCAGAAGGTGTTTATGCAGGATTTATGGGACCATACTATGAAACTGCTGCTGAAATAAGAATGATTGGAGGCGTGGGAGCAGATGCAGTAGGTATGTCAACAGTACCTGAAACAATTGCTGCTAACTATTTAGGTATGGATGTACTTGGAATAGCATGTATTACAAATATGGCAACAGGGATACAAAAAGTAAAACATTCCCATGAAAGAGTTGTTGAAACAGCTAAAAAAGCATCTGTAGATTTATGCAGATGGGTAGAAAAAATCATTGAAGAAATATAAAATTAAATTTTATTATAACATTTTAAGAAAATATATTTTATATGAAGGTTATAGGTATATGAACTTTAAAAGAAAAATATATTTTTTAGAGGAAAATAATAATTAAAAGGATATAATGTAACTACGTTTTAGTTACATTATATCCTTTTTTTGCGCAAAAAAATAGTACCTCATTAATTCTAAGATACAAAACACATTGACAATAACATTGTTAGTGATATAATTGAACATTATAACGCATTATGAATAAATATGTTTATAAAATTAATCATAACATAAATAAAAAATAAAGTCAATACTTTTTTGAAAATATTTTAGGAGGAGTTTAAAAAATGGATAAAGATCTAATTTCATTTGAAAACAAACTAATAGAAAGTAAGATTCATGATGAAATAATTGAATGTAATGAAAAGACACGTGAATATGGATTACAGCTTACTGAAAAAGATGTAAAAGAACTTATTAATACAAGAAAAGTAGCACTTGCTAAGACTGGAAGACTAGAGTTCAATGGTGAAATAATAGATAAAATTATTATGAATTTTTGTGACTCTCCATATATATCACAATATAATTATAGCGATACAATAAATGAACTTGTAGAGATTTTTTATAACTATAAAAATGAAACATTAGATGTAATAGGAGATGATGAATTAATTGAAATAATGAAAGAGTATTTTGATAATTACTGCCAAGGCTCATTAGAACTTTTAGAAGGAAAAGTGTTATATACAATAGCTGATAATATAAGAAATGGTGTGAAAGATTATAAGAATATTAATGGTGAAAAGGACTGGTAAATGCCAATATCTAAGATGCTTGTTAAATGTCTTTTGAGTATTTATTAATGAAGGGGAATGAGAAACTTTGAGTAATGAAAAAATTATTATAGAAGATAAAGAAGATATTATTAAATATGCAGAAAACATCATAAAGTATGAGATTATAAAGAGAGAAGATTTAAGTGAAGAATGCTTTTTAAATGACCTTTTATCCAAAGCTTATGAAAAAAGGTTAATAGAAGATAAAGAGGTAGAAAAAATATATTTTGAAAGATTACAAAGCTTACAGGCTTTATTAAAGTATTATACAAAAGATGAAAGCAGCTCAGTAATGTTAGAAACTGCAGACGATCTTTTTAAATGTATAAATTATACAATAAGTGTGTATTTAAAACAATTTGAAAGGGTGGATGAAATCCTTAAAAAATTAAAAAGTGAATCAATAGATGATATGCTGAATAAAGGAAATATAATAATTAAAGCTAATGTGGAATATAGTAGAAGCTTATTAAAAAGAATTCAGAAAAATAAGCTTAAAGTGGGTAACTATTCTTATGATGATACTGCCAACTATGGAATTTCAATATTTTTTAAACAGTATGATGATTTCTTTGGAGCACATGAATCACCAGGTTCTATAGATTATCAGCTTGCAATAGAGCTTAAAGATTATGTTGGTGTTGAATATATGCGAAATTATTTAGAAAGGCTGAACTTGGAAAATGAATTTTGTTTTAATTTTGATGAAGATAATATCAAAAAGCTTTTAAAAGGATATGATAAAAATTCTGAGCTTCTTCTTTTGAATATATTTGAAATTGTACTTACCAACTGTCTTGGATTAATTATATGTAATAAAGAAATTAAAAATCTTCATATTTCCGAGCATGATAGGGAAATAATAAAGGATAAATTAAAAAAATTATCTAAAGAGGAGATAAAAGGATTATTATTAAGGTGTGGAAAAGAGTGTGTAAGAATTTTGGTAATTAGAAATAATGATTTAGTAGATTATATTGATCAATGTGTAAATAAAATGACTTATTCCATATATGAAGGAGTACAACTTGATAAGCTGCAAAATATTTTCGTATCTTTTGCAAAAGAAAATGAAGAAGAAATAATTGAATACATTGATAAAGAAAAAATGAGTAATGAAAAGTTTAGAAAAGTGGTAGAGCAAATTAGAGAATGCTCAGATTTAGAAGAAAAGATAGAAATTATTAATAGTAAGGTTAAAAGCTTAGCTGACTTAAATGATGTGCTTGATTCAGAATGCTTATTTGATGATGAATATGTAGTATATTTCAATTCTCTAAATAATATGGAGATAATCATGCTTTCAAAATATATTGATGTATATGGCTTGGAAAGAGAATGGCATGATTATTTTAAGGCATATTTAGATGAATTTTCTAGTGAGGAAAGAGAAAATATGGTAAAGATTAAGGAGAGAATAATACTGGCATAATATCATATAATGTAGAAGCAATAAAAATATAACTTTAAGTCTCATAATCTCTTGGAAAAATTGAAATAGTAAGGATAAAATTAAGTTTCTTGACAAATAAAAGCTAAAAATATAAAATCTTAGTAAGAATTATTATTAATTATTACGATTATTTAAGCTAAATAAATTATTTAGCAATCATGATTTTTGTGAATTTATATAAAAATATATTTTATAGAGGGGGGAACATATGAATACTTTAGTAGGAATATTAATACCATTTGTAGGAACATCATTAGGGGCGGCATGTGTTTATATAATGAAAAAAGAAATGAATCCATTTGTAAATAAAGCATTACTTGGATTTGCTTCTGGCGTAATGATTGCAGCATCGGTATGGTCATTAATAATCCCTGCAATTGATATGTCTAGTAATATGGGAAAACTATCATTTATTCCAGCAGCAGTTGGAGTATTAGTTGGAATTTTATTTTTACTAATGCTTGATAAGCTGATTCCACATCTTCATTCAAATAGTAATGAGCCGGAAGGAATAAAGAAGAATAATTTAAAGAAAGCAACAATGCTTGTTTTAGCTGTTGTTATTCATAATATACCAGAAGGAATGGCTGTTGGAATTGTTTTTGCAGGTGCTTTGAATGAAGGCGCATTATTAACTCTTGCAGGAGCTTTTGCTCTTTCAATAGGAATAGCAATTCAAAATTTCCCAGAAGGAGCAATAATATCAATGCCACTAATAAGTGAAGGATTAAGTAAAAACAAGGCATTTCTTTATGGGGTATTATCTGGAGTGGTAGAACCAATAGGAGCAATTGTTACAATAATGTTTTCTGGTTTAATAACACCTTTTATGCCATATCTTTTATCATTTGCAGCAGGAGCAATGATATATGTTGTAGTTGAAGAATTAATTCCAGAAGCTTCTCAAGGTGAGCATTCCAATATTGGAACGATAGGATTTTCTATAGGGTTTGTAATTATGATGATTTTAGATGTTGCATTATCATAAAAATAAAATGATTAAACTATTAATTTTAATAAATGAATAGTTTAATCATTTTTTATTTAACTTACTGTAAAGTGGAGTTTTCATACATAAGGTTATAATAAAATATTTTAATCTTTAACTGAATAATTTATAAATATAGTTTATATATTTGTTTGCACTAAAAAAATATTTAAGCGAATGGATTACTGTATTTTTCAAAAGATATATAAATTGAAAGAAAGAATAAATTTTCAATTGGAGCATTGCCAAAACAGGAGAAGAAAAAGAAAATTATTAGAACTGCTGTTAAAAGGCACACGCAGAGAGAAGTATTTGAGCTAAAAATTAAGAAAATTTTATAAAAAATATTGACAGAAATAAGATAACAAGGTATTATTTTAAATGAGAATTGTTTTCAATTAAAATAATACTCCTTCTAATTGAAATATATTTTCAATAAATAAAAAACTTCTTTGTCAGCACACAACAAAGAAGTTATAAAGGTTAATACATCGCGTAACCTTAAAAAATGCTCCTCATTAACAAATTAATAAACGCACATTTTAATTTGTTAAAACAAAATCTTATTGTATGATTTGCACACCTCATACAATAAGATTTTAGTTTTTTTTAATATAATTGTCAAGTTCGTTTTGTATTTTATCAGGACAAACTTATAAAAAATTATACTTCACAATCATAAATCCTGTTGGATATTTTTTACTTTTAAAGTGCCATTTCTAACTCATGATAATTCAATAATTTAAAAATTGTTTCTATTTTATTAGCGAAATCTAATGAAAGTTTATATCTTATCATTTTCAAACTAACTTTATAAAAAGTTTGAACTATTCGTAAAATTGATAATACTATTTTCGTTATTATTTGCAAATGGCTTTAGTATAAAAGTGTAGACACAGGCAGATAGTTTTTTGGTGATATAATATAAATTATCAAAATAATCTTTTACATCATTAAAAAGATTACCGTGATTTCCTTTTAAATCACAAACATAACTGTCTTTGTTGCAAATAACTGATTTAATTGTAAATTTATGAGTATTTAATACGTCCCAAGTAACAACGGTGTCTTTTATATCTATTATTTTGAGTAAGTCTTTTACTGCTGGAGTTTCATTAGTTTTTTCATCAGTAAAAACTTGACTACACACACTTTGTAATTATTTGAATAAGGATTTAGAGTATGAAGTGATTTCACACTTAATATATCAGTTTCATTTCTTTTAGACCTACAACTTGCTTTTCCGTATATAGAAATAATATCTGGATATGAAGTATCATTCTCTGAATTCTCTAGACGGATTATTTTACTCAATATAATACAGAATGTTCAAAAATTAAATATTGAATTATTTCAAAATAGTATCTTTTATAAGTTTATCCTGAAAAACTTGAGAGTCTTATTTGCTTAGATTTGTAATAAAATTTGAAGTTTAAGAAATGGTATATGGAATAGAATGAAGCCCTAGTTATTTTTATAACTAGGGTGAAGAATGAAGACATGATCACTAATAATATACGACTAACTATACAGATGTTCCATAGAATACAGTAACTGGCAACTGATATTGGTTAGCCAAACCTTCATTTTTTCCATCAATACGTTGAATTAGCAGATTAATAAGTAAAGATACATATTCATCAATAGGCTGAACAATAGTTGTTAGTTTTGGAAAATAACTTTTAATAAAATTAGTTCCATCATAGCCGATTATTTTTAAATCTTCTGGAATAGATTTGCCAAGTTTTTCTGCTTCATCGAATAAAAGGAGAGCAGTAAGATCATCAGTGCAAAAAATACTGTCAATCATTTCGGATTTTAATATTCTAGAAATTTCAATGGATTTAACAGTTGGAGAATAATCATCAGGAAAATTAAAAACTTTAGGTTGAAGCTTACTTTTATTAATAGTATCCAAGTAACCTTTTAATCGATTATTTGTTGGTGAAGGCGATTTGTTGGTACCAGTAAAAATTGCTATGTTCTTCCCACCATGAGTAATCAATAGTTCAGTGGCTAATACACCTCCACGATAATTATCACTACTAACAATAGGAACACTATCTGCTAGATAACGGTCAAATGAAACAATTGGTAAATTGATATTCTCATATTCTTTTATTCCTAAGTTGTGCGATCCTGTTATTATTCCATCAACTTGGTTAGCTATCAACATATTTAAATATTCACGTTCTTTTATACTGTTATTTGCACTATCACAAAGAATAGATTTATAACCTTTTTCAAATAATTTACTTTCTAATTTTTCAATCAGTTCACCAAAAAAAGGATTTGATACAGAAGGAAAAACTAAACCAATTAACTGGCTTTTTTTCCCTTGAAGTGATCTTGCAAGAGCATTTGGTTGATAATTCAACTCTGCCATAGCAGCATGAACCTTATTAATGGTTTTTTTACTCAGATAGCCATAATTATTTATTACACGTGAAACAGTGGTTGGTGAAACACCTGCTTTTCTTGCTACATCAGTTAATTTAACTGTCATAAACATTCCCCTCTAAAAATTTAATATTTTGAGCAGATTCTATATTTGCTTGGAATTATTTCTTGTTTGAAATCGTATTTTTACTAAATATAGCATACATTATTGTGTTTATTATAGATTCTACCTGAATTAATTTTATCATATGTACAATTAAAATGAATACATAATATTCATTTTAATTGTACATAGTGTAATAATAGCCACGCTTATTATACTTGTGAAGTCGTTGAAATTTTGATTTAATTAGATTTTATTGGATTTCTGATTTTTTATTTAATTAATAAATAACTTTTTATAAAATTATAAATGTTAAACATTAAGCATAATTTTTATAGACATGGCTACATGATTAATTTAGAATACTAGGGGGATTGTTTTGTATTATAT
>ENA-OXEC01000688-OXEC01000688.1-human-gut-metagenome-genome-assembly--contig:-NODE-688-length-10418-cov-7.70279_pt1 | contig 10418 bp, 8 predicted proteins | sample MGYA00249351_ERZ652235 | MGnify/ENA primary metagenome ERZ652235 (study PRJEB26925, sample SAMN05826906) | human gut metagenome | biome: ENVO:2100002; feature: ENVO:00000062; material: ENVO:00002003...
GTATAAGAGACAGATGGAGGTGCGGGCGCCGTCCTCCGTGAGGTAGAGCACCGTCACATTGGCCTCGGCGGTCAGCGTCACCCGTCTCCCGTCCCGGCTCTGGGTGATGGCGCCGATGGTCACATAGGCGTCCGACACCTCCTGGGCCAGCATCCCGGTTTCCAGGATCTCCCGCACCGTCAGCTCCTTCTCCCCGTGCTCCACCAGGCGGCCCAGCGTATAGGTCCGGCTCTCCGCCGTAAGCTGGAAGGCGGTAGAGTACACATCCGTCAGCATCTGGAGCGTGCGCTCCTCCCGCACCACCGCTTGGGCCAGCAGCCCCATGGAGACGCTGATGGTGCGGCCGTCGCCGCTGTCCAGGGCGCAGTCCAGGCCGGTCAAAACCACGTACACATCACAGGTGGACTCCTCCCCCGCCCCGGTAATCTCCATGATCTGGGAGAAGGGCAGCTCGTATTCCGCTGTGCACAGTCCGCCGGCGGAGGAGCGGTAGAGCATCTGAAGCTGGCTCTCCCCCTTGAAAATAAGCTTGTTTCCGATGACCTTGGACTCACTGCACCGCAGGGCAGCGCGGCACTTCAGCAGCTCTTCCGCCTCCGGCTTGCTGCCGGACAGGCTGATTTCATCAGAAAATGTAAAGGGTTTCTCCTGCACGCAGACTGTGGTACAGGCATCACACTGCTCAGACATCTGCTGCACACCAGCTTCCTCTGGAGCCAGCACTCCGCTGCAGATGTCATCCTCCACCGGGGCATAGACCTGCACACAGAAAGCCAGATCCACCCGGACCAGCACCTTGCGGGGGTTGATCAGCCGGGCGTCTGCCCCCTGTACCCGCGGCAGGGCCACCACGCGGCACAGAGGCGTCAGCGCCGGGTGCTCCAGAGTACAGGAAAAGGGCAGTTCTACCTCCATCCGGCGTATCCCCTCTTCACCGTCCGGGAGGTAGAGCAGCGCCGCCCGTACCGAGCCGGAGAGCTCCACCCGACCATCCTGGAGCACCTTGTCCCGCAGGCATACCACGCCCTCGGTATCGCAGATGCGAAGGATATCCGGACAGGCATCCGGTACAATGCTCTCCAGTGTCTCCTCGCAGCAGACGGTTGTATCCAGTACGGCCTCATAGCCGCTCCGTTGAGTCCGATCCAGTTCCAGCTCCATAGCGTTCCACTCCTTGTACGGGCCGCAGCCCTTTTTCATGCATTCTGCTACAGAACTATATGTACAAGGTGGGAAGACTATGCCCGTGGCTCATGCGCCCCGGATGCCGAAAATGGTCTTGAGTATTCCGCGCAGCGCTTTGGGTGATTTAACCACGACGATCTTCATAGCACAGCCTCCCTGTCGTCCCAAATTCGTTTGAGCCAGTCTCTGCCCCGGCTGCCCGCCCAAGCACCCGCACCGAAGGCGATCAGACAGGCCGGATGGAGCAGCAGGGCTGCACCCCCCACGCACAGCGCTGCCGTTCCCAGGCGCTTTCTGGTTTGTAGCGTCAAAATGGCCGCCTCCTTTCGCAACTGGTTCTGTACCAGTATACGCAGGAGGCGGCCAAGGGTTCCCAGTTCATCAGACGCGCTGGCTCCGGATCAGCAGGGCGCGGCCGGCGGAAAGGCAGATCTCCACCTCGTCGCCCAGCGGCTCATTACTCACTGAGAGGGTGTCGCCGCGAGTGAGTACCGCGTCGGTCAGCGGATATTTGAGTCCCCGCAGGGTGACGCCGGTCACGCGGCGATCCAGAGGAACCAGAGAGAGGTAGTGATAGCAGGGACGGTTGGTTAGCCGCAGCACTCCGCTGTCCAGCAGGCGCACCTCATTATCGGCATCCACCAACAGAGCCCGGCCGCCGTGGTCGGCGATCCACTCCAGAAGCACCAAGTTGGAGGCGGTATGGTCCAGCCGTCCCCCAGTACAGCCGCACAGCAGGAGCTCCCGGTAATCCAGCTCCAGTGCCTGATCCACCGCTGCCTGGAGGTCTGTCATATCCTTTTCCACCGGAAGCGTGATGCAGGGGACATCGCCCTCCGGCGCACCGCCGGAGTCCCAGTCGCCGATCAGATAGTCCGGCCGCAGTCCGGCCGCACGGGCGTTGCGTACCCCGCCGTCGGCACAGAAGACCGTCCATCCGCCTCCGTCCAGATAAGGGCGGAGAAAGGCCCCGTCTCCGCAGGGGACTGAGCCGAAAAGCAGTGCGCGCTTCATTTCCGTTCCCATTCGGGCACTTCCTTTGCCTGCTGATACAGCCGCACATAGCTGGCATGACGGCTGGGTGCAATCTCCCCGGCCTCCATTGCTGCAATAACTGCACAGCCTTTTTCCCTTACATGAGAACAGCCGGTGAACCGGCATTGCTCCAGATAAGGGGCGAACTCCCGGAAGGTATATTGCAGTTCCTCAGGGCGACGGAGCTCCATCTCCTCCGTATCAAAGGAGGAGAAGCCGGGGGTATCTGCCACAATGGTGCCGGAGCGGAGCCGAAACAGCTCCACATGGCGGGTAGTATGGCGGCCACGGCCCAGCTTGTCGGACACCTCCCCCACCTGAAGGCGGAAGCCGGGCTCCAGGGCGTTGAGTATACTGGATTTGCCCACACCGGAATTTCCTGTAAAGGCAGAAACCTTTCCAGCAATTGCCCCAGAGAGCTCCTCCAGTCCCTCCCCTGTCTCGGCGCTCACCCGGAGGGTGGGGAACCCGGCAGCACGGTAGGTCTGGTAGAGCTCCTCCGCCGCATCCAGGTCGCACTTGTTGATACAGATGACCGGCTGGCAGTTCCGCCCCTCCGCAATGGAAACCACGCGGTCAATCAGGAATGGGTCGGTAACTGGAATGGCGCCGGAGGCAATGACTACGAGCTGATCAATGTTGGCCACCGCCGGCCGCTGAAATTCGTTCCTGCGGGGCAGGATTTCATCGAGAATCCCCGCCCCGCTATCCAGAGGGGTGAAGATGACCCTGTCCCCCACCAGGGGGGTGATCCTCTGATGGCGGAACTTTCCCCTTCCGCGGCAGGCGACCAGAACCCCATCTCCGCCGTCCACGTAATAGAAGCCGCTGAGGGCCTTTAAAATAATCCCTTCCATCAGCCGAAGTTCATCATGCGGGTCTCGGAGAGCTGCCCGTCAAGATAGACATCCACTTGCTGGAAGCCGGTTCCATAAAGTGTTACCACCCGGACGCCTAGTACGGTCTGTACGTCCTCATTGAACTGATCCTGCCCGTTGACTGTGACCCGGACACGGACAGTCTCCTTGTCGGAGCTGGCCAGATTTACCGTATAGCTGATGGGCTTCAGCGCACCTCCGCTGCCTGGTGTGGGGGAAACCTCCGGGTCGGTAGAGGCCCCCGGCGTGGGAGTCGGGGTGATCTCCGGGTCGGGAGAGGTGGAGGGATCTGCCCCTTTACTCAGGCGCAGATGGATGGTGGAACCCTTATCGACCTCAGTACCCGTCTGGATGGACTGCCAGCAGACCAGACCCTCGGCGTAGTCATTGCTGTACTGAGGCTCGTCAAATACGACCACCAGTCCCAGCGTTCCCTCGGCCTTAGCGCGGGCCTCCTGCTCTGTCATGCCGAGGAACGGGATAATGACAGAGGTTTCCGTCTTGACACCGCTGCTGACTACAAGAGTGACCTTCTCCACATCGGCCAGATCGGTCTCCGCCACCGGGTCTGTGGAAATCACATAGTCCTTGGTTACATCCTCCGAGGTCTCCTCCCGGATAACCAGATTACCGGCCTCCTCGGTGAAGCCGAGTTCCCGCAGGGTATTGATGGCCAGACGCTTATCCTGATTCACCAGGTTGGGCATCCGGTTCTCCTCCACGTCGGTGCTGCCGCTGCCGTTGCTGATATCGACAGTGATGGTGGTTCCCGTCGCAGCGTTGCGTCCCGATTGCGGATCCTGGTTCACAATCTGTCCTTTGGGTAAAGTGCTGTCCACTTCCTGCCCCTCTACGACCTGAAATTGAGCCACGGTTACGCCGCTGTCCGCCCGCGCTTCCTCGATGGTCTTACCCACCAGATTGGGGACATTGTAGACAGTCTGCCCCGGGCTGCTGAAGAAGGAGACCCAGAGAAATACGCCGATGCCGACTACAAACACGGCCACTGCTGCAATGGCCAGAATAATGGGCAGACGGCTGCCGCCCCCATCCCGCCGGTCCGGATAGTCGTCGTAGTCCACCTCGTCCTCAAGGGGACCCGCACGGCTTTTGCGGGGCTTCGGTGTGGGACGGGCATAGGGCTCCTCCGACGCGGCCCGGCTGGCATGGGCCGGCTGGGAACGCACGGTGTGCGGCGTGTTGGCGCCCAGAATCTGAGTGGGTTCGTCGCCGTCGGCGATGAGCAGATCGGCGGGCGTATAGTCGAAATTGATGCTGGGATTCTTGCGGAACTCCTCCAGGTCCACCAGCATGGCGTCTGCCGATACATAGCGCTGGTTGACATCCGAGGCCATAGCTTTCATGGTGATGGCCTCCAGAGCCTCTGGGATCTCTGGGTCGATCTCCCGTGGGGAGAGCGGAATGGAGTTGATGTGCTGGATGGCCACCGCCACCGGGGACTCCCCCTCATAGGGCAGGCGGCCGGTGATCATCTCATAAAGTACCACACCGGCGGAGTAGATATCGCTGCGGGCGTCGATATGGCTGCCGCGGGCCTGCTCCGGCGAGATATAGTGTACTGAGCCCAGGGCCTCCTGGGTCAGGGTGGCCTGGGCGGCGGAGGTGAGCCGGGCGATGCCGAAATCGGCCACCTTCAGGCTGCCGTCCCGCAGCACCATCATGTTGTGGGGCTTGATATCCCGGTGGATGATCCCCCGGCTGTGGGCGTGGGAGAGGGCCTTCATGATCTGAGTGATGAAGTGCAGCGCCTCCCGCCAGGCCAGCTTGCCTCCCTTCTTCTGCATATACTGCTTGAGGGTGATGCCGTCGATGAGCTCCATAACGATGTAATCCAGCTCCGTGGAGTGGGACACATCGTAGACCGCCATGATGTTGGGATGGGAGAGCATGGCGACGGCCTGGGACTCATCGTGGAACCGGCGGCGGAACTCGGCGTCCTGAGCCAGCTCCTCTTTGAGAATCTTCACCGCCACCAGCCGGTTGAGGCGGTGATCCCGCCCCTTGTAGACCACGGCCATACCGCCCGTCCCGATGCGCTCAATGATCTCATATCGGTTGTCGAGTAATTTCCCTATGTACTGATCCATAGTTCATTACCCCCTTTTAAACGATCTGAAAGAGGACCGCCGTGACGTTGTCCGGCGCGCCTCTGGACAGAGTGATGTGGAGCAGGCGCTGGCAGCAGTCCGACGGCTCCCCGCCGTGGATGGCCTCGTAGAGCAGCTCCTGGTCCGTGACGATGTTGCTCAGCCCGTCGGAGCAGAGCAGCAGGAAATCCCCCGGCTGGAGCTCCTTCTCGTACAGATCTGCCCGGATGCGCTCCTCAGAGCCCAGTGCCCGGGTGATCAGATTCTTCCGGGGATGAGTACGGGCCTCCTCGGGGGTGATGTCCCCCCGCGCCACCATGTCCTCCACCACCGAGTGGTCCCGGGTCAGGCGGGTGATCCCGTCTTCATTGATGTGATAGGCCCGGCTGTCTCCGATGTTGAGCAGATAAGCGGTCTGCTCCACCACCAAGGCCGCCACCATAGTGGTGCCCATGCCGCGGCAGTCCGGGTCAGTGACGGCCCGGTGATAGACTGCCGTATTGGCGGTCTCCGCGGCCCGCGAAAGAACGGCGGCTGGCCCGGCCTCGCCATCGCCATCCGGCTGCATGCCCTGCAGGGCGTCCACGAAGGTTTCCACGGCGATGAGACTGGCGATATTGCCCGCCTTGGCCCCGCCCATCCCGTCGCACACGACGCCGACCGCCAGGTGCTCTGAAGGAACGTCTAAGTAGAAACCGTCCTGATTTTGTGTTCTTACCGCGCCTTTGTCGGTAATACCCCATGCGTGTATCATACTGAACTTGCCTCTTTCCCGCGCCAGTCTGCCTCTGTTCACGCCCTGCGCGGCCAGGCGTGAGCCGACTTATGTTAAGTGTGTTCCTGCTGCATTGTCTTGCGGCGGAGCTGACCGCAGGAGGCGTCAATATCGCCCCCCAGCTTGCGGCGTACCGTGGCGGTGATGCCGTGGCTCTCCAGCCGCTTCTGGAAGGCCGCCACCCGCCTGCTGGGCTTGAGGGGGCTCTCCTCCACATTGTTGAGAGGAATCAGGTTCACATGCCCCGGCGTCCCCTTCAGGTGCCGAGCCAGCAGATCTGCCTGCCAGTCGGCATCGTTAACTCCGTCAATCATGGCGTATTCGTAGGAGATCCGCCGGCCGGTCTTTTCAAAATACCGGCGGCAGGCGGCGAACAGCTTCTCCACCCCCACGCTCCGGTTGACCGGCATGATGCGGCTCCGGGTTTCGTCGTCGGGGGCGTGCAGGGACACAGACAACGTTAATTGTAACTGATGGTCGGCCAATTTGTCAATTTTTTCAGTCAGGCCGCAGGTAGACAGCGAGATGTGCCGCATACCGATGTTCAGTCCGTCGGGGCTGTTGACCAGCTCCAGAAAGCGGAGCACCGTGTCGAAGTTGTCCAGCGGCTCACCAATGCCCATGAGCACGATGTTGCTGACCGGGGCTCCGGAGTCCATCTGGGTGAAAAGCACCTGGTCCAGCATCTCAGCAGGTGTTAAGTCCCGCACCTTGCCCCCTAGTGTGGAGGCGCAGAAAGCACAGCCCATTCGGCATCCCACCTGAGAGGAGATGCACACAGTATTCCCATGATGATAGTGCATCAAAACCGTTTCAATACAGTTTCCGTCTCCCAGCCGCCACAGGTACTTGATGGTGCCATCCAGGGCGGAGACCTGCCTGCGCTCCACCTGGGGCGCGCAGAGGATACAGGAGGCGGCCAGCTTCTCCCGCAGGGGCTTGGAGAGGTTGGTCATCTCGTCAAAAGAGGATACGCCCCGGTGAAGCCACTGAAACACCTGCTTGGCTCGGAACGCCGGCTCCCCCAGCTCCTTGAAATAGGCGGCCATCTCGGTCAGATTCATGGATTTGATGTCGGTCATGCGTTCTCTCCCCCGCCGGGCCTCCCCGGCGGCTCCAGTCCGTATTTTTTTGCCACCGCTGCCAGACGCTCCGGTGGGATGGGCGCTGGCTCCTCCTGCCGCAAAAACCAGGAATCGTAATCCGGGGCAGGGCACTCCCTCAGAGGGAAATCAGCCCGGAACTGATCCGACTGCACCCAAACCTGAAGGAAATACCAACCGCGCTGATAATCTGTAAAGGGATCCCGGGTAATCATACGCTGAAAGCCGGGTTCTTTCAGCAGTTTAGGGTGATAAGGTTCCTCCCGCCACAGCTCCAGTCCCAGCACCGGAAAGTTGTAAGTATCCGCCAGGTCATGATCCACACAGTCGCACACAAAGCCGGACTCCTTTGACAGGACGGCAATCACATCCTCCACATGGGTGTGGATCAGATCCTGACCACGGTACAAAATCCGGATATTCTCCGACGTATTCAGTCCGATCCGGGACAAGCAGCCTTCTTCATACTCCAGGTAAAAGGAGTCAGAGGGCTTAGGCAGGCCCAGCCGGTTCCGGAGTTTCTCCGCCTCCTCCTGTGTCATGCCCAAGCGGAAGGGCCCCAGCCCAACACGGGGATACACCTCATAATCCATCTTAAATCCTCCTGAGCTTGGCAAAGAAAAAGCCGTCGGTGCCGTGGCGGTGGGGCCAGCAGGTGAGCATGCCGGTGTCTGTATCCAAGAAGGGGCCAGAAACTTGGAATCCCTCTAGTGTAAAGTCTCTCTGCTTGTCCAAAAACGCTCTCACGACCCCCTCATTCTCCCGCTCCAGCAGGGTGCAGGTGGCGTAGAGAAGCACGCCGCCCGGGCGCACATAATCCGCCACATTGTCCAGAATGGCGGCCTGCACACGGGGCAGGTTCTCCAGAGGCTTAGGATCCTTGTAGCGAATGTCCGGCTTCTTGCGGATGATACCCAAGCCGGAGCAGGGTACATCGGCGATTACCAGATCAAAGCTGTTAAGTAATTCGGCTTTTCGCTCCTTGCCGTCCAACAGGTTTGCATGGATGATATCCAGGCCCAGCCGCTGATAGCCCGCCTCGATCAGGCGCAGCTTGTGGGGGTGAATATCACAGGAGGTGACGCTCCCCCGGTTCTCCATGGCGATAGCGGCGGCGAAGGATTTGCCTCCAGGGGCTGCGCAGGCGTCCAGCACCCTCCACCCCGGCTGCGGCGCGGCGGCCAGCACCGCCAGATGGGCAGCGGCATCCTGGATGTAAAAGTACCCCTTCTGGAACGCCTCCAGGTGTTCCAGACTTCCGGTGCCATTCAGGAACAGGCAGTCCGGCAACCAGGGATGGGGTTCCACTGCCACCCCCTCGGCCGTCAGCATGGTAGCCAGCTCCTCTGCGGAGATTTTGAGGGTGTTTACCTGGGCACAGGTGGGCGGCTCGCCGTTGTCGGCGGCCAGCAGGGCCTCCGCCTCCTCTCTGCCCAGCCGGGCAACGAAGGAATCCACCAGCCACTGAGGATGGCTGTACCGGGTGGAGAGGTCGGCGGGCGGCTCCAGCGCCTCCCGCTGGCGAATCAGGCTGCGGCGCACCCCGTTGACCAGCCCTGCGGCCCTGGGATTTTTGGCCTTCTTTCGGGCCAAGGACACCGCCTCGCTGACGGCGGCGTGATCCGGCACCCGGTTCAGATACAAAAGCTGATAAGCCCCCAGGCGCAGCAGGTTGCGGATAGACGCCTCCAGCTTGTGCAGCGGGGTGGCACACAGCTTTGAAAGGTAAAAATCCAGCAGCATCCGGTTTTGGAGTACACCGAAGCACAGCCGGGTCGCCAGGGCGGCGTCACGACCGTCCAGCTTCGCTCCGCCGATGGCCTTTTTCAGATATCCGTCTGACCACGCGCCCTGCCTCTCGCAGGCGGTAAGGGCGTCCAGTGCAACTTCTCGGGCCTGCTTCATCTAATCCCTCCGTCGTCTTGCAAAGGCCAGCAGGAACCGCAGCAGTTGAGCCAGGGAGACCAGCAGGGCTGCCACATAAGTCATGGCGGCGGCCCCCAGCACCTTGCGGGCACCCCGCAGCTCATCGTCCTCCAGCAGATGGGTACCCTCCAGGCTGGCAATGGCCCGGCGGGAGGCGTTGAACTCCACCGGCAGCGTTACAAGCTGGAACACCACCGCCGTGGCAAACAGCAGCACGCCCACGCCGAACAGGGGCTGGGAGTAGAGCAGCAGGCCGATGACGATCAGGATCAGGGAGAGCTGGGAGCCGATATTGCAGATGGGCACCAGGGCGGAGCGCAGCTTGATGGGGCCGTACCCCACCGCGTACTGCACCGCATGGCCCGCCTCGTGGGCGGCCACTCCCACCGACGCGATGCTGTTGGAGCCGTACACCGCGTCGGACAGGCGGATCACATTGCTCCGGGGATCGTAGTGGTCGGTCAGCCGGCCGGAGACCCGCTCAATGCGCACATTTTGAATGCCGTGGGCCCGCAATACTGCTTCCGCCGCCTGGGCGCCGGTAAAGCCCCGGCGGCTGGCCATACGGGAGTAACGGTTGAAGGTGGAGGACACATTGAGCTGGGCCAGCAGGGCGATCAGCATGGCCGGTACCAGGATCATCCAGTAATAGGGATCATAATAGTAGAAAAACGGCATGGAAACCTCCGTTCACATAATCTGCCCGCCCAACAGGTAGCACCACAGGTTCACCAGGAACCCGACCCCCATCCCGCCCGCCAGCAGGGCGGTGAGCCGGGGCCGTTTTTCCGTCAGCGCAGCGGCGAACAGGAAGAACGGCAGGGCGCAGGACAGGTAGCGCCCGGCGCTGAGCAGCCAGGAGAGGGAGTAGTTGAGCACCAGATAGGCAAAGGCGTAGATCGTATACATGCTCCGAAACCGCTTGTGGGCGTACCAGAGCAGTGGGAAAAAGGCGGCAAAAAGCAGCAGGGTGGGAATCCAGATCTGAATCCGTATCGCCTCGTCATAGTAGGACAGGGCGTTTTGCAGCACATACCACAGGGTGTCTGAGATCCAGCAGAAGCCCTGGCTCCAGTGTTCCTGCATTACCGTAAAAGCTAAGGGGTCTCCCGCCACGGCGGCGTTGAGGCCGAGATAGGCCAGGCTGCCCACAGCGGGCAGTAGTACCGCCGGCAGGCGGCGGAGGATGGCCCTCCCGTCAAATTTCCCCAGACTCTCTACCAATTCCGCTCCCGCCGCCCCAATGAGTAACAGACCATGCATGCGGGTCATAGCGGCCAAAACACCCCACATACCCGCCCGCCACCAACGGTGGCGGCGGATGTGCCAGAGAGCGGCGGCCGTAGTCAGCAGGAATAGCCCCTCGGTCATCACCCCGCCGAAGAAAAAGGCCTGTCTCTTATACACA
>ENA-OXEC01000696-OXEC01000696.1-human-gut-metagenome-genome-assembly--contig:-NODE-696-length-10308-cov-4.68331_pt1 | contig 10308 bp, 10 predicted proteins | sample MGYA00249351_ERZ652235 | MGnify/ENA primary metagenome ERZ652235 (study PRJEB26925, sample SAMN05826906) | human gut metagenome | biome: ENVO:2100002; feature: ENVO:00000062; material: ENVO:00002003...
GTCGGCAGCGTCAGATGTGTATAAGAGACAGCCACCGGAACATGGATTCCCACCAGATCCATCCGTTCCCTGAAGCGGTAAAAATACTCGTTGTCAAAGAAAAGCTGGGTGATGAGCTGGCTGACGCCGGCGTCCACCTTGTCCTTCAGGTGTTTCATATCCCTTACCAGGCCGCCTGATTCCTGATGGCCTTCCGGGTAGCAGGCGCCTATGATGTTAAAATCCCCATGGAGCTTTATAAACTCCACCAAATCCGACGCATACCGGAAATCCCCTGCCGGCTCCCTGTCCGGAACGCGGTCCCCCCGAAGGGCCAGTATATTCTCTATTTTCTGTTCCTTCAGCTGTTCCAGAATCAACAGGACATCCTCCCTTGTCAGGTTCAGGCACGGGATATGGGCCACGCTCTCTATGCCGTATTTATGCTTAATAGCAGACGCAATCTTAAGCGTTGTCTGACTGTTCTCGCTGCCTCCCGCCCCATATGTGACGCTGATGAAATCAGGCGTGATTCCCTTAAGCTCATCCAGCGTATTATAAATCGTGTCAACGGGCGCTGTCCTTTTGGGAGGAAAAACCTCCAGGGACAGTACTGTTTTATGGTTGAACAATGATGATGTTTTCATGTTTGTTCCATATCTGTTGGTTCCCTTCTTTGAAATAAGTCTTGGTCATCATTTATGATTTGTCATGATTCCTGATTGCAGTAATCATAGCACAAAACAAAAAGAAGGGATAATTTGTAAATTTTATGGGCAACTATAGTTTTAAACTATATCGGGCCATTCTCTGTCACTGTGTTTCCTTATTCCTGTCATAGGCCCGGATATACACAAAATTATCATTCTTTCGTTCCATTCTGTATTCCGGATCCAAAATGGCGTCAATGAACTCCCTGCCTCCTGATTCCACTGCCACCACCTTCATCCCCAGCTCCCGCTCCACATCCTGGACCGTCAGATCATCTAAAAATACCTGTTCACCCACGCGCAGCATATTGGAAGGAATCTGCAGTACCTCTCCCAAATCCTCACCCGCATCCTGCCGTTCCTTTAACTGTCTTATCAGGTCCTGTCCTGTTATGAGGCCGGATACCGTAATGGTCTCCCCAAAGAAATCATTTCTTATAAAGTACACATGAACCGTTAGACGGGGGAATGCAGCCATCAGCTGTTCCGCAAAGCCGCAGATGGTGGAATACGTCAGCTTTCCCGTGGCAATGGTCAGCGTCCTTGAAACAGTCTCAGCCAGCCCTTCATACTCTCTCGCGCTGACCACATCCTCCAGGGCTTCATTGAATTCATTGATGAACATACGCATCATGCCCACGCCGTTCTCCAGCTGGATATAGCCGTCATAACGCTCTTCCTCAGGAAAATCCCTGCCCGCCGTGATGTACCACTCGTCACTGGCATGAATGAAATGAAGGCCGTATTGGTCATAAAACTCCTGCTGGCGGCTTTCCACCATATCAATGACAGCGCCTGCTTCCTCCTTAGTATATAACTCAATGGGAAACAATCCATCCCTGAATTTTGTGATACCTGCCGGAACCACGGAAACACTTCTTAAGAACGGCAGATATTTAGATAAATCTTCAATGGTCCTCTTAAGCTCCGCCCCGTCGTTTACATTCTTGCAGCAGACCACCTGGCCGTTCATTTCCACATGGCCGTCATAGAGCATTTGCAGATACTTAAGCTTATCACCCGCAAAACGGTTGTGAAGCATTTTACACCGCAGCTGCGGGTTGGTAGTCTGTACCGATATGTTAATGGGGGCCAGCTGCATACGGATGATTCTCTCTATGTCCCTCTCCTTCATATTGGTCAGGGTAATGTAATTTCCCTGCAGGAAAGAAAGCCTGGAATCGTCATCCTTAAAATACAAGGTCTCCCGCATCCCCGGCGGCATCTGGTCAATAAAGCAGAAGATGCATTTGTTGCTGCAGGAACGGGGAACGGTAATCGCTCATCAGGCCGTTTTCAAACTCCACCCCCAGGTCATCGTCATATTCCTTGTCGATTTCCAGCAGCCACTCTTCCCCGTCCGGTTTTCTTATGACCACCTCAATATACTCATCCTTAATCAGATACCTGTAGTCAAATACATCCTCAATCACTTCATTATTAATCGAAACCAGTATATCCCCTGGTTCAATTTCCATCTCCTCCGCAATAGAGCCGGGATATACCTCTTTTATCACATGTTCATTCTTTTTCGTTTTCAATCTATTTTCCTCAATATTATAGTTCTTTCCACAATTCCTGTTTTTATGCTTTTGCTTCTCTGTAACATGCCCACACGCAGCCTCCGGTAAGCGCCGCCGCGAACAACACCGCCGCCGCCATGGACAGCCGGCTGACGCTGCCGCCAAAAGAAATTTCCCGTATAAGACGCGTCGTATGGGTCAGCGGCATAATATTCACCACCCACTTAAGGGCCTCCGGTATGCCGTCCAGGGAAAAGAAGGTGCCGCACAGGAAGGACATGGGCGTTATCACAATATTAGTAAAATTATTCATGTCGTAATGGCTCTCCATCATCATGGCTCGTAGTGGCTTTCCATCATCATGGCCGCCAGAAAGCCCAGGGCGGAAAAAATCAGCGAATTCAGGATAACGGCTGTCAACAGCCACCCGTTCATGGCCAGCCTGACCCCTGACACGATTCCCAACAGTACAATGAATACGCCGGAATACATGCCGCGGAGGGCTCCCGCAAGGATGTGTCCCATAGCCAGCAGATGCATCCGGGTGGGTGAATACAGATAACACTCAAAGCTCTTTTCGTGGAGGCGCATGACGCTGATGCGGGTGGAAACCGAAGTGTAGCTGTTGCGCATGGTGGTCATGGCCAAAAGTCCCGGTATCAGGTAGTAGAGATAAGGTTTTCCGTCCATCTCCATCACCCTGCCCAGTCCAATCCCAAAGGTCACGAAATACAAAAGCGGCGATACCATCTGGGAAAATGTGACTCTCCAGAACCTCCGTTTAAGAAACAGCCATTCCCGCCACAAAATCGTGGTTATTTCCATCCTCCCACCCCCTTGCTGGTGTAATGGAAAAATACGTCCTCCAGTGTGGAAGGAAGCACGCTGCACAGCGCGTCAATCCCCCCGGCCCTGGCCTTGGCCGCGGGCAGGTCCTGAAAGAACTCGGCCTTCATCCTGTCTCCGTCTTCGTACTCCACCTTAAATGGTCCGATTTCATCAATCAGTCCTTTTGGCGTGTCCTCCTTAAATATCTTTCCTCCGTCAATGAGCATCACATAATCGCAGAGATGCTGGGCCTCCTCGATATAATGGGTGGTCAGAAGTATGGTCTTTCCCTCCTTATGCTGCATGCGCAGGAAATCCCATATATCACGGCGGGCATTGGGGTCAATGCCTACCGTTGGCTCGTCCAGAAATAAGTATCTGGGATTATGAATCAGGGACTTTGCAATCATCAGCTTGCGCTTCATTCCTCCTGACAGGTTCTGAGTCACCCTTTTTCGGACGCTGTCCAGTCCAAGGAAGGACAGGAGACGGTCCGCGGACGCGGCAATATCCGCCTTTCCCATCCGGTAAAGGCGGCCCGCAAACTCCATATTTTCTTCCACAGTCAATTCCTTGTCCAGGTTGACATGCTGGCTGGTTACGCCAATGGCCTGCTTTACAGCCACGGCATTCCGGTCCATGCCCTTTCCGTCAAAGGCCACGGTGCCTGTATCAGGCGGCAGAAGTCCGGTCATCATCCGCATCAGTGTTGTCTTTCCCGCTCCATTGGGGCCCAGCAGGCCCAAAAACATCCCGTCGGGAATCTCCATGGAAACACCCTTCACCGCTTCCACATCACCGAACTGTTTATGCAGGTCTTTACATAGAATCATTACTGCCTCCCCTGCTTCTTGATGATGACCGTGGAAAGATAAGGTATATCATACTTTTTCAGGTCCTCAAAGTCAGTCACCAGACGCTCCTCACCTGTGCCTGTCTTGGTAATCAGCACAAACCTGTCCTCCAGGTGGTTCTCCTCCAGGGCCCGCAGCAGGGCCTCCGGGTCAGTGGAGGGCTTCATCAGAACCACATTGTCGTGTTCCCTGAGTACCCTTCCCAAATCCTCGCTGCTGTTTTTGCGCACTGGCGCCACCACCAGGTCCTCATTCCAGGCCACCAGAGGCATTTTCATGGAGTCCGCTGCAGCGCAGAAGGATGTAATGCCGGGTACTACCTCCACCTCCACGCCTGCTGCCTCTATGTAGGGCAGGGTGTACATAAACGTGCTGTAAACCGCCGGGTCTCCCAGTGTAATGAAGGCGCCGGTGCGCTCCCCGCTTAAATGCTCTGCGATGCATCCCGCGTTCTGCTTCCACATTTCACGCAGCTGGGCGCCGTGATAATGCATTGGATATACCAGATTTACGATTTTTGCCTCTGTGTTCTCCAAAAGTCCCTTTATGATATCAAAGGCAAAGCTTCCTGCTCCAGTCTCCTTTTCAGGACAAAAAATCACATCCGCCTCATTCAGAACGCGGTGTGCTTTTAAAGTCAGCAGTTCCGGGTCCCCCGGTCCTACGCCGATTCCGTACAGTTTTCCCATTTTTCGTTCCTCTTTCTGTTCTCATACCATGACATGGTACCATATCCGGAGGCAAAGGGCAATTATTTCATTCACCCTATTATAATTCACCTCCGACGTATGCAAAAAAAGGCCCTGCCGCTGAGTGTACAGCGCACGGCCCCGCGGTATCACGTTCCTGATACGTTTTGTCTTGTCACGGCTCTTTGCCTGCAGCAGATTCATGCCGTTGCGCGGCACTCCCTGGGGATATGTATTCCCCTATCTCTCAGTATCCCTTCATATATTTCTTTATGTTTTTGTCCTGGGCTAATCCGGGACTGCACTAATTACTGTGGTGGTTTTTCCTGGTATTATAAAGGCCAAAATACTTCTGTGCCTCCTCCTGATTCAGGGAAAACCTTTGTTTCAGCCGCGCAAGAGTCTGTTCCTCCGTCTTTCCATCCTCCAAATAATCCAGGATAAAAGCCCTGATTCCCTCGTTTCTTCCCTCTTCATAACGCCCTTCCAGGGCGTCCTCCATATTGAACTCCGTAAACAGCATATTCACCGCCTCCGTTCCATGTTCTCTCAGAAACTCCGCCAAAAAACCCTTCTGCTCACAGTCGGACATGGCGCTGATAATTGCCTCATCGCGGCTCTTTCCCTGTATCAGATAATTCTTTATCTGCTGGATAAACCAGGAATACCCATACAGCGGCCCCCATTTTTTTAGAATCGGGTGGTTTGACGGCAGATTGATATTAATTACCTTTACACTTAATTCTAGCATAGGATATTGGGTCTTTTCAAGGTATGCATCCGAAAGTTTCAGAATTCTCTCTTTTCGGGAAACGTTTGTCACCATTATAGAAAACAAAAAACTCAGGCGTTGGAATCTGAATCCGGCCGGTGCGGTACAGCGCTCTGGACTCAACCAGTTTCTCCATTGTCCTTCCATAATAAATGGCATCCCTTAACGGCATATTCTCATTTAAGGTTGACTGACGTTCGCTGATAACCGCACGACAGCTCTGATACAGCAGGCGCCCACCAGATTCCCCCGCCTCCCATTACCGCAATACAGCCCGCTAATGCGGCCGCCATAATAATCATGCCTCTGCCCATGGAGATAACCAGTGACTCCTTTGGCCGTTCTATGGCCGTAAAATATCCTGACCCCACAATGTTAAATCCCAGCGCCAGGAATGACAGGCTGAATATCCTGAATACAGACGCCGAGTAAAGCCTGAGTCCTTCCAGCTTTTCGGAAATAAAGAGAGCCACAGCCACAGCTGCAAACAGGCAGAAGTGACAAAATATAATGCTTCACATACTCCGCCGTGCTCTGGGTGTTGGCCTGATTGGCCTCCCGCCGCCTGCCCTGCCTCAGGAAAATGGCCACCACCGCGGACAGAGCTGCCTCCGATACCCCCCTGGCCACAAACATCCCGTCCACCATGGTATACAGCGCAAAAATCCACTGGGCCGCCACGGAGGGCCATACAAACCTCCAGAATATTTTCTTCAGTGACATTCCCTCAAAATTCATGATACAGCTCCTTTATGACAACTGGAGCTGGGCATACTGGTCCCCCGCCGGACCCGCACCTATGTGCCCCAGCTCCTTGCCTTTGCCAGGGAACATTCCATGAACATCCGGGGACCGCTGCAGGAACTGCTGTGGATTGATGTCCATACCACTAAGCATGTGGGGGAGCAGGTGACAGAGCTGCAGTTAAAAGCAGAGTCCTCCCCGGCCCATTCACCCCAATATAACCCGGGCTTCATACGGCTTCAGAACGCCCTTTACATGCTCATCATAATTACAAATCAGCTCCTTAGCGCCGGGAAACTCCTCCGCCGCATCACAGGGAACGGTCTGGTCCGTAAAATTGCAGGCAACCAAAAGCCGTCTGCCCTTGCAGTGGCGCTCATAGGCATAAACAGAACCGCTGTCCTCCAGCCGGCCCACAAATGCGCCATATACGATGATATCGTGCTGTTTCCTGAGCGCAATCAGTTTCCTGTAATAGTGGAATACGCTGTCCGAATCCGCCAACTCTGCCCTGGCATTGATTTCCCGGTAATTTGGATTCACCTTAATCCAGGGGATTCCTGTGGTAAAACCGCCGTTATCACTGTCATCCCACTGCACAGGTGTACGGGCATTATCCCGGCTGATTGTCTTTAAACAGCGCATCATGGTATCCTCATCCATCAGGCCGTTTTCCGTCAGCTCATGGTAACATTGATGCTTTCAATATCCCTGTAATCTGACAGGACTTCAAACCCTGCATTGGTCATTCCCAGTTCCTCACCCTGATAAATATACGGGGTTCCCTTCATCATGTGAAGGCAGGTCGCCAGCATTTTGGCCGACACCGTCCTGTAACGGGGCGAGTCATTCCCGAATCTGGACACGGCCCTGGGCTGATCGTGGTTATCCAAGTACAGACTGTTCCATGCCTTCCCTTCCAGCCTTGTCTGCCACCGATTAAACGTGTCCCTCAATTCCTTTAAAGGCACCCGCTTATCGGTCCATTTTCCGATGATTCGTTCCCCCAGGGAAACATGTTCAAAATGGAATACCATGTTCAGCTCCCCGGCGGTTTCACCTGCATACCTCTTTGCATGCTCCATGGTGGTTCCCAGCGCTTCCCCCACGGTCATGATATCATACCTGGACAGCACCCTGCGGTTCATTTCCCGCAGATACTCATGCACCCTCGGTCCATTGCAGACAAACTCCTGATGGTCCCCATAGAGTCCGTCCTTTACGGCTCCGTCCGGGAAATCCTGCTGCTTTGAAATCATGCTGATTACATCCATGCGGAAACCATCGATTCCCTTCCTGCACCACCAATCCATCATATCGTAGATTTCTTCCCTGAGCGTCCGGTTCTCCCAGTTCAAATCCGGCTGTTTTTTAGAGAAACAGTGGAGATAGTACATATCTGTCAGGCTGTCATATTCCCAGGCCGGACCGCCAAAATTGGAACCCCAATTATTAGGGGGCGCTGCCGTACGCCCGTTTTCGTCCCGTTTTCCTTCTTTCCAGATATAATAATCCCGGTATGGATTGTCCTTTGACTTCCTGCTTTCCACAAACCATTCATGTTCGTCCGAGGTATGGTTCACCACCAAATCCATGATAACCTTAATACCGCGCCGGTGCGCTTCACAGAGCATCCTGTCATAATCCTCCATGGTTCCGAACTCTTTTAATATATGTTTGTAATCAGATATATCATACCCGTTGTCATCACAGGGAGACTCATATACAGGAGACAGCCAGATTACATCGATTCCCAGTTCCTTAAGATAATCCAGATGAGCCGTGATTCCGTTCAAATCCCCGATACCATCCCCGTTGCTGTCAGCAAAGCTGCGCGGATAAATCTGGTATATTACGCTTTTCTTCCACCACTGATTCATCTATTCCACCCCATACTCTTTAAAAATATCTATGATTGGCTGTAAGCCTTTCGGGCCTTCAGCCAGGCTCCCGGGTATTGTCCGCTTGAATTGCCCAGTCCCGGCACCCATTTGCAATATACATTTGCGGTGTCAATGAAATTTCTATCCTTATTTTATCCGCATCCAGACCTGCATTTCTCCTCTTCCCCGGTTATTCCTCAGAAAATAAGGAACCGCCTTTACGGTCACCGCTTCCTCATATGACCCGTAAGGCATGTAGAGTGTATCTGCATCCGTCTGCGCAAGCTCCCGGACTCCCCTGGCCTTCAGTGCGATGCAGCCTCCCGGCATGGACAAATCTGCCTCCTCTGCGAGTCCGCCTTTGGGGTCCACGGCAATCTGGTCCAGATACGCCCCATTGTCCGCTTCCTCCAGACAATATACCAGCGGACCTCTCACAATTGCCGCCCTGCCCGCATTGTAACGGACATTCTGGCTGGCCTTTATGAACCGGGCCTCCATACGGAACTTAAGTGTAATCTCCGTCTCTTCCGGCCAGGAGCGCATCAGACAGGCAAATCCCTTTTCTTCCCTGTCCGCTGATACGGTTTCCCCATTTACACGCAGGCTGTATCCCCTGCTCCACCCCGGTATGCGCAGTGCCAGGCCCAACGGCGCACGGGTATATCCCATCCGCCTCCATCTTTCCTCCGGTCCGAACACGCCGTCAATGTGGTCGGCCAGTTTTTTTGCCACATTGTATACTTTTTCTTTTCCGGTTGCCAGATAGTAGGCCACAGCCCCCTCAATAAAATGGCCCGCGCAGTACAGCTCATGGCACTCCAGCACATTGGTCCAGCGCTTATCCGGTTCCTCAATGATAAAATAGGTGTCCAGATACCCGTCCGGCTGCTGGGCCCTGGCTATGATATCGATGACTGAATCCGCCTTTTCCTCCAGCTCTTTATCCCGCTCCAGCATGAGTACATTGCCCACTGCCTCCAGCCACTTGGATACATCACTGTCCTGAAATACCTGGCCGTAAAACCTGCCCTCCATATCTCCCGCCGCAACGCGGAAATTGTCAATGGCATGACTGGGCTCGGAATCCGGAATCCTGTCGTTTAGGATATCCCACTGGTAAGGGATGACCGTGTTCTTAACTAACGATATATAGCGGCTCCAGAATGAGTCCCTGATTGTACACTCCTGTTTTTCCAATAATCTGAATGCTTCCATGCTTCTGCACCTTTCTTAGAACCGCTGTGCGTCTGATGCCGCCTTTAACTCAATGGTCATTGTGTTGTCTCCGGGAGCCAGGATGATTCCGCCGTCATCCCCCAAAACATCTGCGCCTGATATGCCTTTTGCCTCATGGATGCCTTTCAGTACATACGTCATCCCCTCCGGCATCCCGGTGCTGGAAATGACAATGGTGCGTCCGTTCCTGGCAGCCCTGGCCGTCAGGACGATGCTGCCTGCGGTATCCGGAATCTCACATACCGCTTCTTTTCCATCCCCAAGGGCATATAACCTCAGTTCGGCTCTTTTTGCATAATCGTAATCCGGGCGTTCCCCGCAGGCCCCCATTGCAAGAAGCGTGTTCTCCCTGACATATAAGGGCAGGGTAAAGAAATCGCACACATCATGATACCATCTTCCGCCGTCCCTGCATTCCCCTGATAACAGATGGGTTCACCTGCCCTCCGGCAGATAGTACTCCACCTCATTGTCCTCCCTGAAAACAGGGGCCACCAAAAGGCTGTCTCCCAGCATATACTGCATATCCAGGTAGCGCGCCGCCGGGTCCCTGTCAAATTCCATTACCATGGCCCGCATGGACGGAATACCTGTCTCATGGGACTTAACCGCCATCCGGTACAGATAAGGCATCAGTCGCAGCTTAAGCCTTGTAAAACGGCGGCATACTTCCAAGGCCTCGTCATCGAAAAGCCATGGCACACGGTAGCTCTTGGAGCCGTGAAGCCGGCTGTGGGTGGACAAAAGCCCGAACTGCATCCTCAGGCAAAAAAAACAGGTATTTCCAATTAACTGAAAATACCTGTTTTTTTATCTTAACTTTGTACCACTACTTCCAGCTCAAATAGGCGGGCAGCGGGCATCCTGGGAATCCGGACGCTTAAGCTCCCCCTCTCCTGGTTCCAATTGTATTTACATTTTTCATAAGAAGGATATGCACAGCGCGCCTTGGCCTGCCGCCCCTTTAGTAGTCCAGTCCCTCCTCCACCTTCATAACACTTTCCCTCTCCGCTATGACAGCATCAATTTTCGGCTCGCTCTCCCGCACCTCTTCTCCATCTATAAGACCTGTCTCTTATACACATCT
>ENA-OXEC01000700-OXEC01000700.1-human-gut-metagenome-genome-assembly--contig:-NODE-700-length-10221-cov-10.0311_pt1 | contig 10221 bp, 9 predicted proteins | sample MGYA00249351_ERZ652235 | MGnify/ENA primary metagenome ERZ652235 (study PRJEB26925, sample SAMN05826906) | human gut metagenome | biome: ENVO:2100002; feature: ENVO:00000062; material: ENVO:00002003...
GAGATCTGCGCATGTCTCGTGGGCTCGGAGATGTGTATAAGAGACAGGGTCATAGGTGATCGGTTTGGCTCACTTCGGGGATCACAGGTGGCCGGAATCAGAGGATTGCGCCCTCAAACCCGCATGAAATCAGGGTTGTAAGGGTGAACCTGCGGGGTTCACCTTGGGGATATGTTCGGTTTTAACGCAAATCCAGACAGTAACTATTCAAGCCATCTTTTCCTCAAAAATTGCGCCGCAAAACAAAGAAAAAAGCCCTTTTCCCGAGCTACAAAAATATGAACTGTTTGATAACTCTGCGCCGTTTCTCTGGATAGTTTCCTCTTTCTGCGGTATGTTGTGTTGCTGACAAAGGAGGCGGTGACACACATGAGAGATGCGCTGGAGATGATATACAATAGCCTCGCAGAACAGAGAGAACGATTGCTGAAGGCCCAACCTGCGCTGAGCCGCACGACGGAACTGACCGTGCGGTGTGAAGAAAAGCTGAACGCACTGCTGGATGGGAGAGCCAAAGAACAGTTTCAAAAGTTTCTTGATGCGGAAGATGAGCGCTTCGACGCGGCCGTCATGGAACACTTTATCCTGGGCTTCCGCCTTGGAATGCGGCTGGCGGTGGAGGGCCTCGACTGGAGAGAGGAGGAATAGCCTATGGCAAAGCGCAGACCGTCCGGCGACGGCATGGTACGGAAAAAGGAGGACGGCCGCTGGGAGGGCCGGATCGTGGTGGGCCACAAGGCAAATGGCGACCCCATCTTCCGGTATATGTATGGCCGCACGCAGAAGGAGTTGCTGAGCAAACTTCACCAGAGCATTGAAACCTATCAGGATGTAGAACTGACCGAGGACAGCCGCATGACATTGGGAGAGTGGCTGGACCGCTGGCTGGACGACTACAAAGCAGGGACGATCCGCCCCAGTACCATGTACGGCTACCGGCAATATACCAAACACTATATCAAGCCTATCCTGGGCGATAAGGTGATCTCCCGCATCACCTCGACAGATATTCAGCGGATGTACACCAGGCTGAAGCGGGAGGGTCGCGTCCACGAGCACCCAGAGTACGGTCATCAACTCTCGGACTCCATGCTCTCCCGCATCCATGCCATGCTCCACCACGCCATGAAGGATGCCCAGAGGGCGCACCTGATTGCCAAGAATCCGACAGAAGGAACCGTTGTTCCCAAGCCCAACTACCGGCCCAAGCAGATCCTGAACGAGGAGCAGCTGGACACCTTTCTGGAGGCCGTCGAGCGGGATGAGGTGTGGCGGGACTTCTTCTACACCGAGTTGACCACCGGCCTGCGGCGGGGCGAGATCTGCGGTCTCCAGTGGGAGGATTTCGACGAGGAAGAAGGAACCTTGAAGATCGTCCGGTCGGTCAGTTCCCGCAAATTTGGAACTCTGAGAATCGGAAAGACGAAAACCAACAAGGGCCGGCGCACCATCTCCCTGCCGGACAGCACGGCCCAGCGTCTGAGGGAACGCAAGAAAGCAGCCATCAGCCAGTGGATCTTCCCAAACCCGCTGCACCCGGAGGAGCCGGTCAACCCCAGCTATGCCTACCACCGACTGAAAACGATCCTGAAAAACACGGGGCTTCCCAGTATCAGGTTCCACGATTTGAGGCACACATTCGCTACCCACGCCCTCGCCGGCGGCGTGGACGCCAAGACCCTCTCGGGTATTCTGGGCCACACCAACGCCAGCTTCACCTTGGACACCTATACCCATGTGACCGGCGATATGCAGAAGCAGGCGGCGAACATCGTGGGAGATTTCATGACAGACATCTTGGGAGAGGAGTGGAAACCGTGGCAAGAAAGCGAAAGAACGGTGAGGGAACCGTCCGCCTGAGAAAAGACGGCCGCTGGGAGGGCCGGGTGGTCATCGGCTACGATGAAAAGAACCTTCCCAAAACCAAGAATGTTTTGGCCAAGACCAAGAGCGAGTGCGTTGAGAAACTGAAGCAGCTGCAGGAGCAGTACGCTCCGCCCAAGTCAGACAAGGTCAAGCCTGATATGCCCTTTGGGGAGTGGATGGACTTCTGGTATCAGAATTATTCCAAGCCGAAACTTCGCCCCACTACCCGCACTGGCTATGAGGGCAGGATCTATCAGCACATCATCCCGGAACTGGGAAACATCCCTCTGGATCAACTGACGCAGAACGAACTGCAGCAGTTTTATGCCCGCCTGAAAAAGAGCGGACGGCTCCTCCACACGGAACACTACGGCAAGGGGCTGTCCGACCGCATGGTGCGGGCCTGCCACATGAACTGCCGGTCCGCGCTGGAAAAGGCGGTGCAGGAGGGGCTAATCCGCCTGAATCCCGCCGTCGGCTGCAAGCTGCCGCCCAAGAAAACCCGAGAGATGCAGGTGCTGACCCGTGAGGAGATCCAGCGGTTTCTAATCCAGGCCAAGGCGGAGGGGTACTTCGAACTGTTCCTGCTGGAGCTGACCACCGGCCTGCGGCGGGGCGAACTGCTGGCCCTCCAGTGGGATGACCTGAATCTGGAAACGGGAGAACTGAAGATCACCAAGCAGGTCTACCGAACAAAGGAGGACGGGCTCCTGATCTCCCAGCCCAAGACGAGATCCTCCATCCGCACAATCAGCCTGCCACCGCCGCTCCTGGCCATTTTGAAAGAGTACAGGGAGAGCATAAACTCCCGGTGGATGTTCCCCTCGCCGGTGAAGGAGGACTCCCCTCTGGACCCGGCCTACATCAGAACACGGCTGCACCTCATCCTGGAACACGCCCAGTGTAAACAAACTCGCTTCCATGATTTGCGGCACACATTTGCCACCATCGCACTGGGAAACGGGATGGACGTGAAGACCCTCTCTGCCATGCTGGGCCACGTGTCGGCGGCCACCACATTGGATATCTACACCCATATCACCAACCCGATGCGGTCTGAGGCAGCGGCAAAGATCGACCAGAGGATTGGAAAAGCGGCTCCGCAGAAATCACCTGCGGAGCCGCAAGAGAAACGGACTATGACCACATTCCAACCCTATGTTGGAAGGAAACGGAAGCCCGGCACCGGCTGTATCACTCAGATCAGCGAACACTGCTGGGAGGGACGCTACTCTCCTATGTGGCCGGATGGCAAGGAGCACTCCCGCAATGTGTACGCCAAAACGCGGGAGGAGTGTGAGGAGAAACTGCCCAAGCTCATCGAGGAGATGAAAGCAGAGATCAAGGCTATCAAGGAGAGCGGGAACCTGGATGCTATCCCGGACGGCATCAGCGAGAAGAGGAAAGCCATCGCCGCCTACATGCGCCAACACCCGGAGATTACCAGCAAGAGCGCCATAGCCAAGGCGGTTGGGGTGGACCGGAGTACGGTACGGAAATATTACAATGAGATTCGAGGTGAATTGGGGATAAAATAGATTAAGCAAGTGCGTTGCAGTTAAGAAGCCAAAGTGATAGAGCTATCAATGGACTCTATGCGGCGGCTTACTTTTTAGGGGATTATCAAATGCAAATTTTCGGATATTAGGATAAGCTGATTTTTCAATTTGCCGGGCAGCAGTTACCAAGCCTCGCAACCACTGGAGATTTTTAATGTCATCCGGATTGTTGCGGAGGTGTTCGTATTCAACCGCAGCAGGCGAAGAAGAGTAAATAAAAACCACCGACATGGGTACCGAGTCATCGATATCCATGTCGGTGGTTTCGCTGTGAGAGGTCCAGATATGGGACAATGGCGTTTTATCTGAACAATGGCCAAGTGGATATAATGGAGTATTAGCACATAAGAGTCGCGTCGAGCGTGGTGGCTATTTATGCAGCTACCTTTGTAGATGAGGGTATTGCGGTGCTTCTCCTGTAGTATTGCTTGTCAGGCTTTCCATTCCTAAGACTGGAATTATTTCCCCCAGTCCAACTGTAATTTCAGTCCATAGTCCTCATCGTTGGCGCACATAGCAACTCGATTTGCTTCAATTGCTGGAGCAAAATCTCTATTCTGTCCACTGATACCACGCTTTTTGAATTCTGTGATTTGGTTTTCTGCATTATTCAACATGAACTCATATGTGTCATATGTGTCCCTATATGTCTGTTTAGTCAGTAAATCACATTGCAACTTTAAGCAATACAGATAGTGCTTAAATGAGTTTGTTTCCTTGTAGTTTGTACTGGTTGGTTGTGCTCCACTAAACAGCATTGCAGAGTATTTGTTATAGAAGATACCTTGCGGCTTAAATGAATCGAGATAACCTCGTTGCATTGCAACATCTAATAACGCTGCTTTATATTCGCAGAATGCAGTCGGAAGATAGAACCAGGTGCTTTTATGCTTAATATCATCGTCCTTTGGGGATTTAAACTTTGAAGGGACAAATGACCGCGTATTCATATATGTTCCAGAAGCTATTCCATCCGCATTAGCTAATGCATAGGCCAGTCCTTGGTGACCCGTGTAACCAACAACAGTTTTTTTGCTAAACAGCTTCAAGCAACTAAGCAATTTTAACATTCCCATCATCCATAGAGGATCGGAAACAATATATTCATTGTTAGATGGGTGTGGAATAATATAAAATCCCGTTACAGGGATAGTACGCAATTGCTCTACAAGTACCTCTATAACTGATGTATTCCGGATTGTTTCTGGATAAAGGCAGAGGGTTGCAAATAATGGTAGCTCCGACTTGCTTGAAAAGTAAATTGCAGATCGGTTCATCAATTCTAACCCATATGACAGGGCATCCTCTTTCATTTCCAAGCCGGGGAGAATAATAGCAGAACTTCCGATTTCCTTATTAAGTCGTAGCAACTCCCGATTTATATTTTCAGTTACATTTCCAGCTGAAATAGAAACACCCTCCTGCGGCCAGTAGTCATACGCTCGTAGCTTCACATGACCCTCTTTGGGATAAAACATTTGCGGATCAAATAACACATTGCCACCTGCAGCCCTTATTTTTCTTGAAAATCCTGCTACGCGATCTTGTGCGATATTTACAGGGCTTATAATAATATTCCCGCCCCCCCAAAGGTGTATGAACTCTTCTGCCATTGACTGCATTCCGTGTCCCATTTGCAAATACAGTTCCATGTTATTCCTCCAGTTTTAAAGTGGGTGTAATAGCATTTAAATATCTCATAGCGTCTTTGGCTGTATCGGGGCGTTGGGATTGATTTTTGGCCATCAGCATATTCACAAACTGTGCAAACATTCCCTGAGTATCCCCGTCTAAAATTAAAGATGGTGGGATCATTGTCATTGTGCGTGACATAATTTGAAAAGGTGTTTCATTCGGCTTAATAAAAGGGTTTTTACCATTACATCCCTCATAAATAGTAATGCCGATCTGAAACAAGTCCGTTCTAACATCTTGGGCCAACTTCATATTAGTAAACTGTTCATGTGGTGCATAACCCGGAGTAAAAGGTCCGTGAGCCGCCGCCGTTAAAGTTAACGAACTACCATCCAAGTTTTTTGCGAGACCAAAATCAATCAAATATATATCTCCATCCCGACCCAAGATGATGTTGTTGGGATTGATATCTCTATGAAGTATACGACTCTCTTCCAGTTGTACTTCAATTTCTAAAAGTGATTTGAGAAGTTTATGTGCATAAGTTAGATTCATTTTATTTCCTGCGCACAAATAGTCTCTCATAGAAACACCGTCTACAAATTCTTCGATAATGTACAGGACATCTTCATCAATGAGCTCATCGTGTGCAACGCCGTGTTCTAAAATCCGAGGGATGTTCCTAAGAGAAAGTTTCTTTACAACCTCGATTTCTTGAAGTACTCGCGGATCGGTTGCGTTACTAATTACTTTCAGGGCGACGATACTGCTGTCTGGACGAGTTGCCTTATAGACAATTTTTTGCCCACCTTTTTTCACTCTATCGATAGAAACGAACCCTTTTTTCAGTTCAGAAACTGTCATTTTTAATCCTCCTGAAGATAGGGATATCTACATAGCCATTCGTTGAATTGCAAAGACGCATAGGATACTGGAAAGTGTCGTGTAGCACATTTCAAAGCAGTTCGTATATTTCCGTTTACAAGAATCACTCCAATTCCTTTGTCCTTACACCTATCAAGTATTGTAGAACTACACTTTTCCTTGTTAAGCAGAACGTAAGAATCGGTTGCAAACCAAATATTATGTTCAGCTTGTACAATGGCTTCGTTCCATTTATCAAGTTTGGCCTCTATTGCTATAATTCGCTTAATAGGACAGTACTTTGATAAGGATTTACTTCTAACTGATGTGCTGTTTTTAGATAGATAGATAAGGTTAGCGTTAGCGAGTCGATGAACAGATCTACGTACCTCTTCTGGCGTATAGGCCAATTTTTGGCTGAGTTCTTGTAATGTGAGATACTTCTTGCAATGTATATAATAAAGAATTTTTAAATCGGTAGCAGTTATTTTTTTCCTTACCTCATTTGGTTCTGGCAATATTGAAGCGTAATATTCGACAACTACAACATCGGGATATCCAGTGTCAATCTGTGGCTCGATAAAAATTGCTGCATGCTTATTTTTAAACCTGGAATATTTTCGCACAAGGCTTTCAATATAGGAATTCACCATATTAAATTCTTCGCCTTGTGTACAGGTTCTCGCAATATAGTTTATCTGCGGAATAGATTGATTAATTATTATCACATTTCCCATGTTCTTCTCCCTTTACATTTGAGGTCAAACCGTATCGCCGGATGGTAATTCAAAAGAATGAGAGAATTTAGCGTCAACAGCATCTGCAATTATTTCTAATTCCTCTACTGTAAAGCTCTGCCGTTTCATTTTGGCACTAAATGCTTGCGGCGAAGTCCCGATTCTGCGGGCAAGTTCAGAAACGCTAATATTTGAACATACGCATAAAACCTTAATTTGCTCGGAAATAGTCATGTCAATACCCCGTTTCAAGAATATCGATTAAATTATAAATGAAAACATTTATAATATCAACGAATATTTTGCAATCTAAAATTAAAATTCAATATGGTACCGTTTTCTGAAATACCGACACACAATAACACTCTCCTTTAATGTTTTGTATGGGTAGAAGAGCCTAACATATATGGGTGTCGGCTAAGCGTAGCCTGCACCAGCCTAAATCGACTTTGCAATTCGAGTGAAGAGCTAAAAGGACATTTTTGATGATGGTTATATTTTCAAATTTTGTGCCGCATAAAACAAAGTAAGAGCCCTCTGGAAGTCGATCCAGAGGGCCTTGGTCCGAGTGGTGGGGCTCAAACCCACGAGCCTCGCGGTCCCAAACCGCGCGTTCTATCAACTGAACTACACCCGGATATTTAGTTTTTCTGCATGATACCATGCAGAGAAGGAAAAAGCAAGTTTTTCGTGTCTGTGGGCGGCGCTGTGGTCAAAGCCGTTTTTCGACCCAATTTCGTGACCCGGCGAAATCCCGCAAACGCCCGCGTTTCAAGGCTTTCCTGGCTTCGTCTGTTGCCATCGTGGATAGCTAGGACGGTGCATCCAAATCACGTGCGCTACCAACTGCGCTACACCCGGATATTTTGTTGGAGTGTTCCACTTTGTTGCTCAGTCAGCTTTTCTATTATAATATATAGACAGAAGGATTGCAAGAGGGCATTTTGATATGATATGATAGCCCATACGAGGTGAGCTAGGCTATGCGAATGAGAAAAAAACCGAACCTGGGAGTGCGGATGGAACGCTGTACCCGGGTGCTGATTTCCGATCCGGAGGAGCGGAAGGGAAAGTGGCGGGAGCTGATGCCCGAGGCGAAGGAGGTCTTTCTGGAGCTGGGCTGCGGCAAGGGCCGCTTTACGGCGGAGACTGCGGCGCAGAACCCACAGGCGCTCTATATTGCGGTGGAACGGGTGCCGGACGCCATGGTGATCGCCATGGAGCGGGTCTGTGCCCAGGAACTGCACAACGTCTTTTTTGTGGATGGGGACGTGGCGCAGCTTCCGCTGTTCTTTGCTCCGGGTGAGGTAGACCGCATCTACATCAACTTCTGCGATCCCTGGCCCAGCAACCGCCACGCCAAGCGGCGGCTGACCCACCCGGACTTCCTGCTGCGTTACCGGCAGGTGCTGGCAGAGGCGGGGGAGATCCACTTCAAGACAGACAACCGGGATCTATTCGAGTGGTCCCTGTTCCAGTTCCCCAGGGTGGGCTTTGGGGTGTCTGAGGTCACCCGCGACCTGCACGCCGACGGCATCCACGGTGTAATGACCGACTACGAGGAGAAGTTCCACAACCTGGGGACCCCGATCAACCGCTGTGTGGGTACCATGGGCCCGCTGCCCGAAGTGCCGGAGCCTCCAGCAGAGGAATGACCGCGCAAAAAGGAGCTTCCGCTGTATGGCGGAAGCTCCTTTACTTGTGCTCAGAGAAACGCGACCACCCGGTACATGAGCATGAAGTGAAACACCGAGCCCATGAGGATGAACAGGTGAAAAATCTCGTGACAGCCAAAGCGGGGATTATCGCGGCCAGGCCACTTGACGGCGTAGAGCACGCCGCCCACGGTGTAGAGAATGCCGCCGCCCAGCACCCAGAAAAAGCCGGCAGGGGGGAGCAGGCGCAGCAGGGGGACGAGGGCCACCACAGCCAGCCAGCCCATGAAGATATAGATGCCGGCGGTGAGCCAGCGGGGGGCGGTGATCCAGGCCAGGGTGAGCACCAGCCCGGCCAGGGCTAAGGCCCAGATGACACCGAACAGGGCCCAGCCCCAGGCACCGTCGGTGCGGAGCACCACCAGGCAGATAGGGGTATAGGTACCGGCGATGAGGAAGTAGATAGAGGCGTGGTCGTACTTGCGCAGGGCGATACGGCCCTTGACGCTGACGTTGCGGCAGTGATAGAGAGTGCTGGCCGTATACAGGCCCACCATGCTCACGCCGTAGATGAGGAAGGAGACCACGTGCCACGGGCTGAGGGAGAGGGCGGCGCAGCGCAGCAGGAGCAGCACGGTGCCCAGCAGGGCCAGGGCGGCCCCAATGCCGTGGGTAATGGCGGACCAGGGACGCAGCCCGTCATAGGGGTCCCGGTCCTTTTCCCGCAGCCTGACCGGGCGCGGCTTTGGTTGGGAAGGATAATAGAGCATGGCCTTGCGGCGGGGGAGTGCGTTTTCCTGATTCATATGGATCACCTTTCCTTATCTTTAGTATAACACATGCTGCGCAATATAATCAATAGAAACTTTAAATATAATTTTTAAAATTATATTTGACCTCCTGTTCAAAGGGGACAACGCTAGGATATGGCGGAACGGGCGGCACTATGCGGACAAGGCGGCGGTTGCCGGAGGGGACGGAGTGTGCTATGATAAAAGGCGCAAAACAGGGGAGGGCGGAGCATGGAGCGGATTCTGCTGATAGAAGATGATCAGGCGCTGGGGCGGGGGACCGCCCTGGCGCTGGCCGGGGAGGGCCGGGAAATCAGGGTGGCGGCCACCCTGGCCCAGGGCTGGGCGGCCCTGGGCGAAGGGGAATACGCGCTGGTGCTGCTGGATCTCAACCTGCCCGACGGAAATGGACTGGATTTTCTCACTGCGCTGCGGCGAACCAGCGGGGTGCCGGTGCTGATTCTCACCGCCAACGACCTGGAGAGTGACCAGGTGGCGGGCCTGGAGCTGGGGGCGGACGACTACGTGACCAAGCCCTTCTCCCTGGCGGTGCTGCGGGCCCGGGTGAACCGCCTGCTGCGGCGGGGGAGCGCCCCGGCGGCCGCGCTGGAGTTGGGGCCCTTTTCCTTCGACTTTGAGCGCCTGCGCTTTATGCGGAACGGGACGGAGGTGGAGCTGTCCAAGACGGAGCAGCGGCTGCTGCGCCTGCTGGTGGAGCACCGGGGGCAGACCCTGACCCGGGAGCAGCTCCTGGACCGGGTGTGGGACGGGGGCGAGTTCGTGGACGCCAACGCCCTGTCGGTGGCGGTGAAACGGCTGCGGGACAAGCTGACGGACGCCCCCATCAAGACGGTGTACGGCCTGGGCTACACCTGGGAGGAAAAACGGTGACCCCGGCGGTGTGCGGGGCCCTGGCCCTGGCGGCGCTGGGGGTGGGCTTCGGGCTGGCCCAGTGGCTCTACACCCGGCGGCTGCTGGCCCGGCTGGACCGGATGCTCGCCGATGCGGTGGACGGCAGCTTTCGGGAGAGCCGCTTTGACGAGTCCCGCCTCTCCGCCCTGGAGGGGCGGCTGGCCCGGTTTCTCAACGGCAGCGCCGCCTCGGCCCGGGAGCT
>ENA-OXEC01000711-OXEC01000711.1-human-gut-metagenome-genome-assembly--contig:-NODE-711-length-10052-cov-32.9826_pt1 | contig 10052 bp, 7 predicted proteins | sample MGYA00249351_ERZ652235 | MGnify/ENA primary metagenome ERZ652235 (study PRJEB26925, sample SAMN05826906) | human gut metagenome | biome: ENVO:2100002; feature: ENVO:00000062; material: ENVO:00002003...
TACGAGATCTGCGCATGTCTCGTGGGCTCGGAGATGTGTATAAGAGACAGAACTATAACTGCTCTTGATAAATAAACAAACAAAACTATTCAATAGTTTGATCATAAAAAGTATATTTAACTTATAAGAGGTTCTTATTGTTCTTCTATATGTTTTGATACAGAGTATTCTTCTAAAATATCTTTAAATGTTAATATAGTCTTATCTCCAACATTATACTCAAATTTTACATTATTCATCTGATAATCAAAATACTCTAAACATTCTTGTAGCGCTATCTCTTTCCAAATAAGTAACGCTTCTTCTTTATTCATTTCTATTAATTCTTTTGGATTTAATATTGATGATATATTCTCATGTCTTGAATTTGGAAAATCAATATTTAAAGCATACTTTACTTCATATATATAATATGTCGTGGGAATTCTACTTCATCATCTGAATTAGGAAATGCAGAAATATCTGATTCAGGACTAACTACTATTATTCCCTTTCTTGTTAATTCTCTTAATATTTCTTTAGTTAATTTTGCTGTAGGCGCTAGATTTCTTTCTACAGAATTTAATCGCTCAATTGTTCTCATATCTTCACTTAGAGCTGTTCTTAAAAGAGCTCCTAAATAAACTAATTCTCAAAAAGATATATCTGATAATTTTACTAGTTTACTTTTTCTTAAATCATATACTTCATTTATTAGAATTCTCTTTCTTCATTCTTTTTCACTTCTTCTAAACTTTTTAGTAACTTTTCTTCTCTTTTTTTCTCCGCCAAAATTGCATCTACAAGATGATTTTGATTCTCTATTCTTTATCATCTGTATCTTACATATTGGACATAATATCTTTAATTATGTACTATATTTCTTCATATATAATATCATCTTGATTCATTCGTAAATAATTACCTTCAGGCTTAACCGCAACTATGTTGCCAATGAAAGCCAATCTATCCAACTTCCATTAGTGTCAAATACATATTTACCCAATTGAAAAACATACATAATCTTTATATGACTTAAATAAATGTTTTACATTTATAGTATTCTCGTTATAAAAATTCAGTGTGCAAATTTAAATTAGAAAACTAGCCCCAAATTAGAAAATGTATACTAAGTAATATTACTTGACTATCATGGTTAAATAGACATAACGAAAAGTTAAAATTAAACTTTAAAGCGTTCTACTAGTTTATCAATAGCTCACCTCATTCTTAAAAAATTAATATTTGCTTTCAACTATTGTATTACATCAAACCCTACCATTTTAGCCTTTTCTGTAAACTCATTTATAAAAGCACTTATCTTACTTTTATCAACTATAATAGTAAGATTTTTTCTTGCTCTAGAGCAACCAACATAGAATAATCTATATGCACTTAAAACGCCATATACAGTACTGTTCTTAAAACATTTTTTAGCATTTCCAACAGTCTGTTTTTTCAAATAGTCAACATACACTTTACCAGCGATTTTTTCAAATAATTTGCTATTTGCAAATTCTGAAAGAATTTTATCAGACTGTTGAATTAGATATTCTTTATGTTTTTCATGTAGTTCCTTATTTAAGTTATCTGTTTTTATACCAATGGTATTCTGTACATCAGATACAAATTTGGCATATGAGAAATAAAAGCTTTCAAATTCATTAAGCGAAAAATCTGTTTTAGCCCAAACTTCAAAAAATTTATGTATATGAACAGTTGGTTCATTAAAACTATCTGCTGCAATAAAAACCACCGTATCATGACTTTCTCCTTTAACACCATGTTGCGTAGATATATGTGGTTCTTTAAGGTACTTGTATAATGACTGAACTTCCAAAACTGAAACTTCAAGTATCTTATCATATTCGTTATGAGGATTTATTTTATCTAAACATGACTCTACAATAATTTGATTATCTTTTAAGTATTTAATAAGTTCTCCTATATTTTTTGTACTATCATTAAATATTTCAAAAAATGCCGCCCATAAATGTTTAATTCTTAATTTGTCAGTATGTTTTGTAATAGAATTTACACCCGTGTTAAAATACTTTTTATATTTCTTACATTGGAAGATAAGATTTCCATATTGCCCACTTGTCCAATAATCACTCATCTCATTTATCCTAAATAAAAATTTCATCATCTCATCTGGATTATCTTCCCTAGTATCAGTTAAAACATTAATTGCAGAATATTTTTTTCCAAAACCATATTGATCCATTCTACTGTATACATCCAATAATGAACCTGCTCCTATTTCCTGAAATCTTTCTTTATTAAAGACGTATAAAATAAGTGTATCTGGATAACTCTTTAAATTACTATCTATATCCTTATGAATGTTATCAGACAAGATTATTCTTGGATTATATTCTGGATGTTTTCTCTTATTTTCTTCATATACTTCTTGCTTATATTTAGGATTATTATATAGATTGTTCAATATGTCTACAATAACAGGAATTGATCGATGATTTGTACCTAGCGAAACTTCTGTATTAAATTTCGAAAAAATACTTTCAAAGGAACCATCATAGGTTTTATATATCTGTTGCATTTTATCACCTAAAAAGAGGAGTTTAGTATCTGTATTTTTAATTGCCCTATAAAATATGTTAAGAACATCAGAGGAAGTATCCTGATACTCATCGATAAATATCAATTGATACTTATCGGATATCTTCTTTCTCACATTAGGATATCTATCCATTATTATTCTTGCAAACATTAATAAATCTTCATGACTTAACTTACCATAATACAAGGAGCTAAACTTTGTTTCACCATAAGAGATACGTTTAATATTTGTTTTTAATATGTTAATTGAAAGTTCTCCATATTTTTCGGTGTAACTCTTATTGCTTTCTTCTATTTTTTCATCATTGTTTACATTATTAATCCGCTCTTGTATACGCTCACCAAAAAATTCCCAATATAAATCTTTAATTGGAGTTAACACCAAAAGAGGTGCTACTAATGCATTAATAAATGAATGTATCGTGCTAATAAATATATGTTTATTATTAATACCAATCTTTAATTCATCAACTGCACGATTTGTATATGTAATGCATAATATATTATCTTCAGGATACCTAATAGTATGATCAATTAACATTTCTTTTATTTTTGTTGTTTTTCCACTTCCTGCAGGTGCATTAACTAAATATATATTTTTTTCTATCTCATTAGCCATTCTAGCCCCTCCTCAATATATGTTGGCAGCATCTTCTCATCAAAACCATACATAATAACTGAATACATAAAATCCGTTTTTCCGTTAGATGTAGCTTCCAAAATATCATATAATGAGAATACACTATCATCTTCTCTTTTTTTGGTTTTAGAATCAATAATCCTATCATTAGGGATCGAAAATTTTAATTTTGTAGCTTTTCTCTTTTTAACCCACTCGCTTCTTTTAATTTGATCATATGCATTAATATTAAATACTTTAGCTAACATTGCAGCCTCAAGTGTTCTAGCGTAATTATCTTTTTCTGTTTGAAATGCTAAGTATATTAAATCCTTTTTATCTTTATTCTCAGTTTCATATATGCAAACCACATTTTTCTTATCATTTATCCATTTATACAAATCTTGTATTTTGATTATAGTACCATGGGGCGCAAACTTACTACCGAATTTATCTTCACAATAAAACTTTATTATTGTTGAATTAGTTGATTTTGAAACTAATATATCATTTTTTGTCCTTGGATTTGAAGTATAATCAATATCTGTTATTATAAGAGTCTTTATCTTTAAATAGCTAATTAATTTCTTAAAATTATATGCATAAGCTCCTCCTACTTGAATAAATGCAATATACTTTTCCTGGAGGCTTTCAAACTTTGACCTTGTAATTACTCTTTTTATATATAATCGTTCTGTATCTCCTTCATATAAAATAGCAGAATCTGCAAATACGATTTCAGAATAACCAATCTCAAAAAACCAGTCATAAAAGTTTTCTAAGATATCATTGACTTCATCTACTGCGGCAGCAACTTCATCTTGTGCTTTTACTTCCTCCTCTGTGACCGTTGCATATTTTGATTGCACCTCTTCTCTTAGTTGCTTTCTAAATAAGCTAAGATTAAAAATTTCACTCTTAAATAAAGAGGTCATTCTGATGACCCTTAATTTAGATATGCTACAGTATTTAACAATTTCATTTGAATGTGTTGTAATCAATCCTTGAATATTATAATTGCTGTAGTATGTTAATAAAAATTTTATTAATACACTCTGCATTTGAGGATGCATATGTGCTTCCGGTTCCTCAATAAAGAACAAATTAACAACTTTTGGATCAATAGTCTTTAGAAACTTCTGAAGATCAATATGTATAAAAATCAAGTTACTATAGCCTAATCCTTGGGATGATTCATCTAATGAATATTGGTCAATATTATATTTAGCACATGTAATCCTGTTTAATAGACTATCAATATCCTCTTCTTCTATATCCATATTTAACTGAATTTTTCCAGCGTGGCTTCCATTAGTCTTTGACATAACATCAATTGTTTCATTTAACACTTTAGTGGATGTTTCCTTTACTTCATCTCCAATTTTAGAACTTTGAATTGGAATTAACACTTTATCTGGTAAATCCTTTATAAGATCTTTCCATTTGTTATCTTTACTGGCTAAAGAAATTAATTTTTTGCTTAAATTATGCCCATTATCATTTCCATAGTCATCTAATGGTCTTCCTGCATTAATAATTTCAAGATTGAATAATTTTCTAAATTGATTTAATTCCATTATTGAAGCATTTTCATATTTTTCATCAGTAAAATAACATTTTTCCTCAACACTTCTCGCATATATTCTGATAAGAATATCCTTTATAGACTCTTTATTTTTATTATTTTCAAACCTTGACACCAATTTATTATAACTTTCTATTATCATCTTTCCAAAGGTACTAACATTTAATTGAAGTGTGAAAACAAAATAAAATGAATATTTATCCTCATCTAAATCCATTAGATAATCCATAAAATTTCTAAGATCATCATCAACAGAATAATCAATTTTAAACTTTACTCTACATTCTGGTATTATTATTTTATTGTCTTCTGGAAAGACTTTATTTAGTATATTAGCTACATTTTTTTCTGGCTCATTTTTTAATTTCATATTTTCTTCAAAAATATCAAAAACACTATTGAACCACTTGTCAATTTCCATCACAGGAATATCCTGTTCTCCAAACTTAAATACATCCGACTTTATTATCTTTTTTAATAAATTAATCAGAGTTGTTTTTCCACTGTTATTTGGCCCCGCTAATACAGTCATATTCTTTTCAAGAGAAAGAGTAACATTATCTAATTGTCTAAAATTTTCTACTGCAATACTACTGATATACATCCAATTATCCTCCCAAACAATGTAATTATAGATTGTTTACTAATATAAATTTTCAAAATATAATGCTGTTAATTTTATTTAGCATTCCACTTTATTAAATTCCATATTTATCCTTAATAATCTCGTTAATTTTATTTAATATTTTAATTTCATGATAATCTTTCATATTTCTCTGATTATTTTTTCCATCCAAATCCTGATACACCACTGGTTTAATTTATAGCAACATCTATTAAATTTCTCCTACGAAGTGATACTAGACCTATTAGATATTTAGAACCTTACGTAAACATACTGCAATTATATTGGTATATGCAATTAATACCTCCTAAATTTTATTAGTCGTTTATTCAAGTATTATAAAATATCAATAACTTTATCATTACAATTCAATTACTCTAGTACTATTAATTCCCTTAACATATTATCCACCCCAATTATTACTATAAATATATCATTTGTAAACTTCCTATTATAGACATACCAAGAACATAAAAACATGAATGTACCGTATAACAACTCGAATCATATTTTCTACCTTTAATTGTATATATTTACACTTTTTAAATTTATTATATATTTTTATTTATATTATCGCAATATAATTAGACCAATTTATTCATTTAATACTAATTTATAGATTTATAAATATAAAGTAAAATTATTAATTTAAGTCCAGGCCCACTTACATTGCAGTGACATTCTTAAATTCAATAAAAAAAGCCAAAACCATAAAAATAGTTCTGACTTTATAATTATATCTACTTGTTATTCACTTTTAATTTTACTTTTCAATTAATAGTTACATTTTAATATCTCTATGTATGTACAATCTTCCTACTTAACCTTAACAAACACAACCTTCAAATAATCCCCTTCTGGGAATTTATCAGTAACAGCAAAGTCCATTGGCAGGCTATGTTCTTCTAATATATCATACTCCTTATTGCTTTCTTTAAATGCATCATCTATAAACTTCTTAAACTTAGCCATATTAAATGTAGCACAGTTTGTTGAGCATACAATTACTCCTTCATCTTTTGTAACATCTATAGCAAGCTTAACTAAGTCTTTATAATCCTTAGCTGCAATAAATCTATTATCTTTAGAAGTTGCAAAGCTTGGAGGATCTAGTATTACCACATCAAATTTTAATTCTTTCTTTTTTGCTTCCTTAAAATATACAAATATATCTTCAACAACTATTTCATGTTCATTATAATCTATATTATTTATCGTGAAGTTTTCACGAGTCTTTTCTAAGCTTCTGCTTGCTAAATCAACGCTTGTTGTTACAGCTCCGCCTTTAGCTGCTGCCATAGAAAATGCTCCTGTATATGAAAATGTATTTAATACAGTTTTTCCTTTTGAGTAAAGATTTTTTATGGATTTTCTTACATCCTTTTGATCTAAAAATACTCCAACCATAGCTCCATCATTTAAGTAAATTGCAAAGTTTACATTGTTTTCTTTAACTATAAGAGGTTCTGGTGCATGTTTTCCTATGTAGAAGCTGTCTTCATCTACTACCATTCCATTATTATCAAATCTCTTCTTTTCATATATTCCATCAAATGAAACCAATGATTTTATAGCTTTAATTATATGTTCTTTAAATACATACATTCCTCGGCTGTACCATGTAATAAGGTAGTATTCATTAAAGTAATCAATAGTTAAGCCGCCTATTCCATCACCTTCTCCATTAAATACCCTGAAAGCATTTGTATCTCTTGAATGATATAATTTAAGTCTTTTTGAAAAAGCATTTCTTAGTTTATCATAAAAGAATTTATAGTCAAAATTACTCTTTGGACTGTTGCTTAAAATCCAGCCTATGCCCTTATTTTGAATTCCATAATATCCTTTTCCTAAAAATTGTTTCTTTTTATCTAAAAGTACAACTATATCACCTTCATTTCTTAAAGCTTCAGGATTTTCTAAAGCTTCTTCAAGTATTAAAGGATACTTATTCATATATTTCTTAACAAATTCATTTTTAACTATAACATTTATTTCTTTCATCTTATCACATCCCAAATTTAATAAATAATATAATATATTTAAAGGGCTCTCTCACAAATATAAGATTATACTACATATAGTAATAAATGCTTAAATTTAAGTATTATATATAGTAGATATAGTACTTAGTGTGACATCCCATCAATAATTGACAATTATCCATTATCCATTGTCAATTGCATTAACATGTGTTATTATATCATACATTAAATTTTCTTTACTACCTAATTATTTCTTTTTTTATGCCTAAGACACAAAGTTTTAAAAATGCTACTATAAAAACTAAATTTGAAAATACAAATAAAATATTATTAGTCAAACTCAAACTATTTCTATTAAGCGCGCCTAACCCTATAATAAGTAAAGAATATGGAAAATACATGCCAGCATTTTTTACATATAAAAATAATCCAAAGAAGCATAAAACAAATCCAATTCCTATAGGTACAGCAAAACTTTTAAACTTTATTGATAAAAATAGCTGAACTATACCAATAGATATAGATGCTACATATCCTCTTATAAACCATCCTAATGCTTCACTTGGAAATGTTCCTGCAAAGCCAAGGATTTTTCCGCTTATAAAATACAATAAGAACAATACACAATGAATAATGAATGTAATTATAGATAAAACTATTAATTTGCTTATAATGATATGTTGTACTTTTAATGGAAGTGAAAATACTTTACTCCAGTTTTTATTTGTATATTCCATTCTACATAAATATGCTGCACAAATTCCAATTGTAACTGGATAGAAAAAATCACCATAAAATAATCCAACTTGTGTCCATAAACTATACCATTCTTTACTTAAAACCTCTTGATTTAAATAAAAGTTTGCATCACCAACAATTATACTTAATATAGGTAGTACTATCATTGGAATAAATATATAAGATTTTTTTAATTTAATAAGTTCACTTTTTATAACATTACTTAACTTCATTTCATATCTCCTCGTATAATATTTTTAATCTATTTCCGGTTTAATAATAATTAAATTTCTTTTTTACAAAACATCTTTTTTCCTAATATATATATCAAGATTCCAATAAGAAAAATAATTATAACTGGTATAATACTAATTCCTTGATAATTTATACCTGATATCTCATTTTCTTTAAAAACTAATGATATTGGTGATAGATCCCAATAATATGACCATAATATAATTCTTCGTATCCCTTCAGGGAAAAGTCCAGCTGTAAATCCTACAAATGAACCTGCAAGTCCTAAAGTTATTGCATATATTTGATTTTTATAAAAACTTGATATTAAAAGCTGTAATGCTATTATTGGAATACTCACCATAAACGTACATAATGAGAAAATCATAAGTAATAATAAAGAAAACTTAATTTTTGCAAAAAGTGAATAAATCAAAATAGTTGCAAATTCTCCACTTATACATAAAAATATTAAAATACTTGAAATAATGAATTTATTTAAATAAATACATTTTTTTGAAATTCCAACACAAAAGAGATTTTTCCAAAAATTATCTTTATGTTCAATTTCACATAATCTTGATATAATAACTGCAATTAGAATTGGAAAAAAGATTGCATTTAAATCTGTTAATTCCATAATTAAATATTCCATTTCAAATCCCTGAATGTTATAACTTAAATTACGCTTGGCTAAATGTACTCCAAAAATACATTCAAAGGAAATAAGCAAAATCATAAAAATAAATACTTTTTTCCTTTTAAGTTTAAAAAACTCTAAATATAATGCATTCATTATAATGTACTCTCCTTTCCTGTAAGTTCCATAAAGATTTCTTCTAAAGTTTTTCGATTTTTCTCTATTCTGTATATATTAACGCCTGACTTTACAAGAAAAGAATTAATACGTGAAACTACATTATCTTTTATATCCCCAAGTACTAAGTAATCATCTTTAATCTTTGAGCTAAATCCATTCATATTTAAAATATTTTGTGCTTTATTTAAATTATCACTTTTAAGTAAAATGCTAGCTTCTCCTTTTTCATGAAGTTTTTCTAATTTATCTTGAAATACAAGTTTTCCCTCTGTAATAATTCCAACTTGTGTTGCAATCATGTCAATTTCATTTAAAAGATGACTTGATATGATAACTGTCATATCATATTCTTTAGGAAAACTCTTTATAAGTTCACGAATTTCATGTATTCCTGAAGGATCTAACCCATTTGTTGGCTCGTCTAAAATTAGTAACTTTGGAAAATTTAAAATTGCCATAGCTATTCCAAGTCTCTGCTTCATTCCTAGTGAGTAATTGCGTACTTTTTTATCTTTTGCATTTTGAAGTCTTACAATTTCTAATGCTTTATCTATATTTTTAGGCGGTGCATTTAAAAGCTTCTGCATTATCCTCATATTTTCAAGGCCTGTAAGATGATCATAATATGCAGGCGACTCTACAATGTCGTCAACTTAAGTAATTTGTAAATATAAATCACGATTATTTTTAGATGATATATTTAAATTTCTTCTAAAAAATGGTACACTAAATAAATCCACTGGTTAAAGTGAATTTTGAAATATGCAATTATTTGTAATTTAAATGCATGATTTTTTATTGTGATGATGCTTTTTCCTTGGATGTTTGTTTTTTCGCTCACGAGAACGATTGGGACGTATTTGTGAGCGAATTTTTTTAGATTT
>ENA-OXEC01000718-OXEC01000718.1-human-gut-metagenome-genome-assembly--contig:-NODE-718-length-9956-cov-4.86527_pt1 | contig 9956 bp, 4 predicted proteins | sample MGYA00249351_ERZ652235 | MGnify/ENA primary metagenome ERZ652235 (study PRJEB26925, sample SAMN05826906) | human gut metagenome | biome: ENVO:2100002; feature: ENVO:00000062; material: ENVO:00002003...
GATCATCAATCACCGCGGTTTTGCGATCTCCCCGACCGTATGTCAGGGATATATCCTGAGGGTCAGCGAAGATCTTCTCGATGTCATGCAGATGACGACCGGAAAGCTGCCCTACGTATTTGCGCTGACGCAGCAGGACATCACGCCGTATGGAAACGGGATCTTCCACCTGAACAGCATCCTGCAGCCTGCGACAGCCACCAAAGCGCCGGTGGTGGGCGTGGCGATCACTACCGAGACTATTGTTGCCGGATGCGCAACAGGATCTATGCACATGGAGGACCTTGACGACGCGGCGCGCTTCATGATCGAGGCGGCGAAGGCGTTCGGAAAAGGAAAACTTGAGTTTCTTGACCGGGAGGAGTTTGAGCGGATCAAGTCTCTCTACGGCAGCATGGAACATTTCCAGACGCTGGGTAAGAATTAAAAATAGGCGAATTCCGGCAGAAAATCCAGATTTTTAAGAAAATTGAAATAAAATTATTATAAATCCCGGTGGAAAAAATTTGACAGGCTCCGCCGGGATTGTTACAATTACGGGTAGAGTAAAAAAGAGGTAAATGATGTGACGGTAAAAGGATGAAGCCGTTACGAAAAGATATGAAAACCGTCCATGGGGCGGATGATGGAGAACATACATGTCAGACAGAGAAATGATGGAAGAAACAGAAAAGGAAGATCCGGTGAGCGTGGATAACGCAGCGCAGGAGGATCAGATTACGGAAGTTCCGGCAGATGAAACTGTCGGGCAGAACGCGGAGCAGCCGTCAGGCGGCAATACGGCGGAACAGTCTCCTCAGATGCAGACGGAGTCTGTACCACAGGAAGCGGATCAGCAGCCGGATGATACTGCAGCGCAGGGACAGGAAGCGGAGCCGGAGAATGAAAAATCTGAGACTCTGGGAGCGGATCAGGCAGAAACTGCTGAAGCAGAGCATGAGCCGGTACATAGGACACGTTCGGAACGAAGTTCAGGAACTCACAGAAGCAGACAGCCTGAACGCCCGAAGAAGGATCATCAGGCGAGCCAGCGCGACAATATCCTGAGACTTCGCGAGATCAAGAAGAAAAAAGCGGCGATGCCGTATATGAAGATCCTGGCAGCAGGCGGTACGGCTGTTGCGATCGTTGCAGTTGTCGCAGCCGCGGGAACCATGATCAAAAACCATAAAGACACGTTTGGCGGCATGAAGGTCGAGACGGCAGCGGCTTCTTTGGAGACGACCGAGGCGGTATCCGAGAGCGGAGAAGAGAAAAATATCGTTCTCGAGACAACGCTTTCCGCCGAGGAGATCGAATCAAAAGAATTCGAAAAGACGGTTCAGAGTATCGTGGACAGCTATGCAAATCTCGGTATCGCGGAGGTTTCCGGATATCTGAACGTCAGAAAGACGCCGGAGAGCTTCGGAGAGGTTGTCGGAAAACTTCCGAAAGGCGGTGCCTGCGAGATCCTGGATACTTCGACAGAAGGATGGTATAAGATCTCATCCGGCGGTGTGACGGGATATGTGAGTTCCCAGTATGTCTACACAGGGGATGAGGCGAAGAAACTGGCTGCTGAAAACGTGGCGGAACGCGCCGTGATCGATGCGGATAAGTTAAATGTCCGTTCCGAGCCGAAGGCGGATGCCGACGTGGTGGACCAGGTATTCAAGAATGAGCGATACGACATCAAGAGCCAGCAGGACGGCTGGATCCAGATTTCCGACGGATATATCTCCGCGGATTATGTCACGGTAAAATATGCCCTGGATGAAGCGATCAAGCAGGATATGAGACAGACCGTCTTAAGCCTCTATGATAACCTCGGTGTTTCCAATGTATCGAACTACCTGAACGTCCGTGATAACCCGGATGAGACGAAGGGCAAGATTATCGCGAAGCTGCCGAGCAATGCGGGATGTGATATCCTCGACACATCGACTGCAGGATGGCTGAAGATCCGTTCCGGAAATATCACCGGTTATGTCAAATCCGAGTATATCCTGACCGGACAGCAGGCGAAAGATAAAGCTCTCCAGGTTGCAAAACTGATGGCGATCTCCAATACGGACGGTGTCAATGTCCGGACGGAGCCGAATACGAACTCTTCGATCTACACACAGATCTCCAACAGTGAGCGATTCCTTGTCGCGGATCAGCAGGACGGCTGGGTCAAGATCGAGATCGATGATCAGGATGCATACCTGTCCAGTGACTACGTGGATGTTAAGTATGGTCTTGAAGAGGCGATCAAGTACACACCGGTTGTTGAAGTTGCGGATACCTCTAACAGTAAGAGCAATACGAAGAACAGCACCGGAAAGAGCAGTTCCAGCTCCAAGAGCAGCGGAAAGAAGAGCAGTGCAAATGACGGAGCGGCCGGATCGAAGTCCGGAAGCGTTTCCTCCAAGCGTGCGCAGATCGCGAACTATGCGGTACAGTTCGTCGGAAACCGCTATGTATACGGCGGAACGAGCCTGACAAACGGAACAGACTGCTCCGGATTCACGATGTCCGTCATGGCGAAGTTTGGTGTTTCCCTGCCGCATAACTCCGGTGCACAGTCCGGAAGCGGAAAGTCGATCACATCGAGCCAGATGCGTCCGGGCGACCTTGTATTCTACTCCGGAAGCGGCGGAATCAACCATGTAGCTCTCTACATCGGTAATGGTCAGGTGTGCCATGCGTCCAATGCGAAATCCGGTATCAAGATCTCCACATGGAATTATCGTACACCTGCGAAGATCGTGAACGTATTAGGAGACTAAAAGTTATACGATCAAAAATATAAATCAGAATAAACAGTCCGGTAGAGATACCGGGCTGTTTATCTTAGGCAGATCAGACGGAGACAGACGCTTTGCAAAGGCGCACATGGTCCGGGGACAATGGATCACACGCAGAGGTTCATGTGTATTTAAACGGAAGGAAAACGGGGTGCCTTTTGAGGCAGGAAAGGAAAAAGATGAGAAAACAGAAGCGATTTAAAACATTAAAACCAGTCCTGTGTGCGGGACTGTTCACGCTGTTTACGATGACAATGCCGATGACCGCTCTTGCGGACACCGTTTATGTGAACGCTTCCAAATTAAACTATAGAAGCCAGCCATCGACAGCTTCCGGAAAGGTGCTTGGAACCTTATCGAGAGGGACTGAGGTTTCAAGAGTAAAAAATAACGGAGAGTGGAGCGAAATCCAGGTGGGAGGTTCCAAAACAACGGTCTATGTGGCAAGCCGTTACCTGACGGCCAGCAAACCGCAGGCGGGAAACGGCTCAACGAGTACGGCAGCCGGAGGTACGGCTGCAGTCTCCGCAGATGGAACCGTTTCGGTCCCGGATTCCTTAAAAGCGTACGTGGACAAGGCATGGCAGGTCGGAATGAACTCCGGTTGGAAATATGCGGATTTTTCGGCGATCAACAGCGGACATGCGGTTTACTATCACAATGGAACAGCAAATAGAAAAAATAAAGTGATCGCCGTGAACGCCGGTCATGGAACATCCGGCGGTGCGAGTGTCAAGACCTACTGTCACCCGGATAAGACTGCGAAGGTGACGAGCGGAACGACATCGGCCGGAGCGACAAAGGCTGTCGCGGTATCCGGCGGAATGACATTTGCGGACGGAACAGCGGAGAGCACGGTGACACTCCGGATGGCACAGATCTTCCGCGACAAGCTTCTCGCGGCGGGATATGATGTCCTGATGATCCGGGACGGAAAGGATGTCCAGCTCGATAATGTGGCGAGAACCGTGATGGCGAATAACACGGCAGACTGCCACATCGCCCTTCACTGGGATTCGACAAAAAAGGACAAAGGCGCCTTCTATATGAGTGTGCCGAATAATGCCGCTTACCGCGCGATGGAGCCGGTAAAATTCCATTGGGAGTCCCACAATAAGCTTGGAGGTGCGCTGGTTTCCGGATTGAAACAGAACGGAGTGAAGATCTTTTCTTCCGGCTCCATGGAGATGGATCTGACCCAGACTTCCTACTCTACGATCCCGAGTATCGATATTGAGCTTGGAGACGGAGCTTCCGCCCATGATGACGCGACGTTGGGCAAACTGGCAGACGGACTTGTGGCAGGAGTGAACAGCTTTTTTGTTCCATAGAAAATTCCGATGCTGTCTCTTTCTACCCTGGATTCCGCTGCTGAAAGGAACTTTACAAAAGAAAAAGGAATCGAACATATGGTTGCCTGCAAGGCGGAAATGTGGTAGAATACGGGATAGGATCGAAAGATATGATACAAGGGGAGGGGAGCATATGATACTGATCGTATGTGTGGATGACCATAACGGGATGATGTTCAATCACCGCAGACAGAGCCAGGACCGGATCCTGCGCGGGGATATCCTGGAGCTGACAGAAGGAAAAATCCTGTGGATGGATGCCTATAGTAAAAAGCAGTTCGTGGAAGAAGGGATGACGCAGATTCGTGTGGAGGAAGATTTCCTGCAGAAAGCGGGCGAAGGTGAATTCTGCTTTGCGGAAGATGCGGATCTTTCCGGGGAGGAAGAGCGGATACAGGAAATCTATCTGTACCGGTGGAACCGGGATTACCCTGCGGATGTGTATTTCCCGGTCGATCTTTCAGGATGGAACTGTGTAGAAACGAAAGAGTTTGCCGGTTCGTCCCATGAAAAGATCACGAGAGAACGTTATGTGAGGTAAATCTTTCAGAGGGAAGAACGGAATAGAATCATGACATCGGAGGAAAATGACAGATGAGGAAAAATTTAAGAAAATGGCTGCTCGGCGTGATCGCCGCGGTATCACTCGCGGTAACTGCCTGCCAGGGCGCGGATGTCGCGTCGGGAGCAGGTGCGGCGGCTGATATTGCACAGGCAGCAGGAAATATTCTGGGAGATCTTGCGGAATCAAAAGCATCTGGAGCGGGCAGTGATCAGTCAGGAAAAAGCAATTCCGGCTCATCGAAAACGAGCGGAAGTTCCGGAACCTTCCAGTTATCGGATGTTCCGGAATATTCCGGATCACCGTATGTTGCGGTCAATGGAAATGTTCCGTATTTTTCGGAGAGCGATCTCACGGATGTCTCCTTTGAGAGCTACAGTGACCTCGATGCGCTGGGACGATGCGGCGTGGCATACGCTTCGGTAAGTACGGATACGATGCCGACGGAAAAACGCGGCTCGATCGGGGAGGTCAAGCCGACGGGCTGGCACAATAAGAAGTATGACTTCGTGGATGGAAAATATGTGTATAACCGCTGCCATCTGATCGGATACCAGCTGACGGCGGAGAATGCAAATGAGAAGAACCTGATCACCGGAACAAGATATCTGAATGTTCAGGGAATGCTGCCGTTCGAAAACCTGACAGCCGACTATGTAAAAGAAACCGGGAACCATGTGCTCTACCGGGTGACGCCGATCTTTGAGGGAGACAATCTCCTGGCCTCCGGCGTTCTGATGGAAGCGGAGTCGGTGGAGGACGATGGAGACGGTGTCCTGTTCTGTGTTTATGTCTATAATGTCCAGCCGGGCGTTGCGATCGACTATGCGACCGGGGATAACTGGCTGGTGGAAGATGGAGGCGCCGGAAGCGCAGCTGCTGCAGGCAGCGGGAATGGCAGCGCTTCCGAAAATGGCGCAAATACTTCTTCGGGCGGAAAGAACACGTCCGCGGGCAGTTCCGGCAGTACAGTTTCGAAAACATCTGATTCGGAGAGCGGTACCTACATCCTCAATACAAAGACCATGAAGTTCCACCGCCCGGATTGTACCTCTGTCGAGAAGATCAAGGCGGAAAATAAGGAAGAGTATACGGGAAAACGGTCGAAATTGATCGAAGAGGGATATGAGGCTTGTAAGAGTTGTAAGCCGTAGGAGATAAAAGAATATCGGGAGAATGACGAGCTGGTTTTGTGTGCAGAGAATGTACATAAAACCAGTTTTTTGTTTACCAGAAAATTCCGATGGAACTTCCCGGTAAACAAAAAGGCACTGCGTGCCTAAGATACGCACTCGCGTGAAGATAAATGGTGTTGCAAGTGATTACGCGTGATACGAAATGTCTACGAGTATAAGTTTTGTGTAAATGAGAAAATTTCCCATGTAAACGATATTGAAAATCATTCTCATATAATCTATTGAGAAAACAACATTGAATTGTTATAATGTGCTGGCATTCAAATTGAATTGAACATACGAGGAGGATAAAAGGTGAAAGGTATTCGAAAAAATGGATTCAAGGGAGTGGCGGTAGCCGCTGCATTATCTATGACGATGACGACCATGGTGTCTCCGGCAGCGACTGCGATCTCGACAGGAAGATGGGAGCAGTCGATGCAGACAGGAGCATGGAAATACAGAAGTGTTACAGGTGAATATGCCGCAGACCAGTGGCTTTTTGAGAACGGGAAATGGTATCGCTTCGACAAAGACGGAAATATGATCACCGGATGGTATCAGAATCCGGTGACAAAGGACTGGTACTATCTGTGGGCGAACGGAAGTATGGCAACTGGCTGGGTTCCGGTTGGTGGCCGCTGGTATTATCTGAGTGCGTCCGGTGAAATGGCACATGACGGTACGACACCGGATGGCTACAAGGTAAATGCGAACGGTGCTTGGGTTGATGCAAACGGAAAAGAGTATGATGCACCGGGTGGTGAGCAGAAGACATCCGGAAAAAGATCCGGTGGAAGTGATGGATCTTCGGACAGCGATTCAGGAAGCAGTTCCGGCGGGAATTCCTCCAACAGTGGAAATACAGGCAACAATGGAAGCAGTTCTGAAAATGGCGGAAGCACCGATATCGGTGGGGACAATTCAGGTAATAACGGAAGCACGGACAATAGTGGAAATAATTCCGGAAACAACGGAAACGCAGGCGATAGCGGAAACAATTCCGGAAATAATGAAAATACAGGGGACAATGGAAACAATTCCGGCAGCAATGAAAAACCGGGAGACAGCGGAAATGATTCCGGAAATGAGGAAACTCCGGAGACAAAAACTCTTGTTGTAGAGAGCCAAACAAAGCTGGTGGATCTCGGATGGAGCCAGTATGTGACGGTTGCGTTTGCAAAAGGCTACTCCCTGGATGACTGCACACTCACAGTCGATGGAACCGATGTGACATCTGCGTTCACAAAAGTAGATCGTGACGGAACCATTGCAAAATGGGAGATTACAAACTTAAACCCGGCGGTTCTTGCCGTGACAGGAAAAGATGGAGAAACACAGATCATCCGTCTGAGCGAAAATGAGAATCCGGAAGCACCGGAAGTTCGCGAAAATACAGCACCGGCTGCCTTTCTGGCACATGGATCTGTATATGTGTGGGATTATAATCTTGATAACTATGATGAGAACGGAAATATCAGACGGAAACCGGAGACAACGACCTTTGATCTCGGAGAGGAAAAGAGCGGGATCCGTTACTATGCACCGGCAGCAGAGCTGACAGAGGACAAGAGTAATCTGTATGGCGTCGGCGGACAGGCTGTCGTAATGTTTAACTATACGGAAGAGGTGGACAAACAGTGGTTTGATGAGATCACAAAAGTAGCACTGGTATCTGGAAAGGGTTACAACAATACGATCAACGGTGATCTCCGATATGAGAAGAAGCTGGGGGAGCATTACGGAAATACGGTTGGACAGATCATTGTACCGCTGGGCCAGTCGAATTTCTACTCGAACGGTTCTTATTACCTGCGCATCACCTCCGGCGGAAAGAATACACTGATACCGATCGAGGTTGTAAACGGAACGGCTCCGAGCATGGTCTTAAAAGAGGCTGGAGCGATTACAAGCGGAAAGAATATTCACTTTGAAGTGAAGAACATGACTTATGGAATCGAGATTCCGGTCAGCAAGGTGGAACTTACAGATCCGCATGGAAATACGACCGAACTGGAGAAGATCCGTGACTGGTATCTGATCGGAAACACATTTGTCCTTTACAATGATGAGAATGCAGAAAACGGACGCAACAATATTCCGGAAGCAGGAAAATATACGATCACTGTACATTCTACCGGATTTAAGGATATGAGCTACACATTTACCGTGAGCACAGGTGCAGCTGCGCAGAACAGTGTAGTTACAGAAGATATCTATGGAATTGATGCGATGTCCAGCGCATCCATCAGCGGCGGAAGCACAAGTGGAAGCGGAAATGCAGCAGAAGGCGGAAGCACGACGATGTCCGCAGACCTGATGTTCGATGCGGATCTGCTCACGAACGCACTTCTCCTTCAGAATATCGGAGTGAAAAATGAATCTGCCCAGGCAATCGCGGATCGTTGGAATTTCGATATGAGCGGTTGGGATGCGGTGATCGGGGAAGATGGGACAACATTCTATTCCTTTGCAGAATACCGTCATGCAGTTGAGAAAGCGAAAAATGAGAACGGGGAATATTTAAGCTTTGCAGACTATATTGCAGATGAGAGCGCAGTAGAAACCCTGAATCGCCCGTATGCAGTAAAATATGTGCTTGAAGATAATTGCCTCGGTGGGACGATGATGAGCGGATCCTATCTTGGAAAGACTGCACCAAAGCTTGTTCTGGTCGATGAGAATGGCGATCAGGTCAATGAAATTTCGGAAGGACAGGATGTCCGGATCATGTCGGATGACACCGCGTACTTACAGAATGTTGTTGAAAACGGAAAAATCTATCTGAATGGCAATTCCTATCAGGCGGTTGATCAGGGGCTTTACAGACTGGAAGACAATATTCTTGTTCTTGACAGCTCACTCTTTGCAGTCGATAAAGACAATAAAGTGACCATCAAAGTTGACGGGTATGAGGATAAAGTATTCAATATTGCGATTGCAAAGGATCTCAAAGATGTAGCACTGGAAGCTGGCGGTGATTTCAAGACCGGAGCAGAAGTGACGATCACCAACACGGCGGATGAGACCGGTGATATCTGGAAGAATCTCCAGAGCATTGTGCTTACAAGACCGGACGGAACGAAAAAGACACTTTCTCCGGATGGACAGGAGAGCCTTTTCGAAAAGATCGGATATACGATCAATGGAGCAAGCCTGTTACTCGGAAAAGATCTCTTTAAAGAGGCTGGCGAGTACAGTGTGGAGATCTCGGCGCAGTATTATGGCGTGGAGACGGTTGAGTTTGAGATCACAAAGAAAGAGGAAGAAAAAGGAGACGATAATGGTCGGTTAAAAGAGGCTCCGACGGTAAGTGACACAGATTATTTCTTTGGCAGTTATACGATTGCAGTGGGAATGGGAAATGATGATTGGATGAAGGCAATCACAGGTGTCACAGTAAATGGAGAAACATACGAAAAAGGATATTATAGGGATAATACATACTCGTTGTCAACGACAGATGGAAAGATTTCTCTTGATAAAGCCGGATTCACAAAAAACGAGAATGTTGTTGTAATCAGTGCGGAAGGATATGAAGATCTGGAAGTAATTCTCGATCAGAAGGGAAATCTCGTAGAGAAAGCACCGGAGGAGTCAGAGGAAAAGCCTGCTCCACTTGTGGGTGACACAGACTATTTCTTTGGCAGCTATACGATTACAGTGGGAATGGGAAATGATGATTGGATGAAGGCAATCACAGGTGTCACGGTAAACGGAGAAGCATACGAAAAAGGATATTATAGAGATAATACATATTCTTTGGCCACGACAGACGGAAAGATTTCCCTTGATAAAGCTGGATTTACAGAAAATGAGAATGTTGTTGTAATCAGCGCAGAAGGATATGAAGATCTGGAAGTAGTACTGGATAAAAATGGCAAACAGGTCATCGAGAAAGCATCTACTATGGCAATCGAACTTCCGGAAATGATCGTGAATACAGAAATCCCGGTTGTCAACGCAGATCCTATTAAGGAAGAGAAGCCGGTCGTTTCAGAAGATATTTCCGGGAAAGACTTTGAGATTTCTGAAAAGAATGTTTCCGGTGATGAGACTAAGGAGGAAGACAGCAAAGAAAGCACCGAAGACGCAGAAA
>ENA-OXEC01000719-OXEC01000719.1-human-gut-metagenome-genome-assembly--contig:-NODE-719-length-9946-cov-5.75978_pt1 | contig 9946 bp, 7 predicted proteins | sample MGYA00249351_ERZ652235 | MGnify/ENA primary metagenome ERZ652235 (study PRJEB26925, sample SAMN05826906) | human gut metagenome | biome: ENVO:2100002; feature: ENVO:00000062; material: ENVO:00002003...
AGTCACAAGCTGGTCCAAGGAGCTTTATGACGGCGCCGCGGTAAATATTCAGGGCAGTGATGACAGTGCGGAAACGACAGCCGACAGCAGTGAGACAACAGCAGAAGAGACTACAGAAGCCGCGGAGACGGCAGCAAAATAAGGAGGCACAAGGAACATGGGACTTACCAAAAAGGTCTTAAAACGGCCGGTCACAACCGTTCTTGTTGTGCTCTGCCTGATCGTATTCGGTCTCAGCTCGATCTTTTCATCCCAGCTTGAGCTGATCCCGGAAATGGAGATGCCGATGCTTATCATCAGCGCAGTCTACCCGGGAGCGAGCCCGGATGACGTGGATCAGCTTGTGATCAGTAAGATAGAGGATGAGATCGGAACGCTTTCCGGTGTCGATTCCGTCACCAGCATGTCTTCGGAAAACTTCGGAATGGTCCTGGTCCAGTATGACTATGACCAGGATATCGATAAAGCTTACGATGACTTAAAGAAAAAGCTGGATGGGATCAAGTCGGATCTCCCGGATGATGTCGATACCCCGACGATCATCGAGATGGATATCAACAGTACGCCGTCCATCACCCTCGCGGTCAACAATGACAGCGTGGATAACCTCTATAACTACGTAAATGACGATATCGTTCCGGAAATCGAAAAGCTGACCTCCGTAGCCAGTGTCGATGTATCCGGTGGTCAGGAGGCTTATATCAAGGCGGAGCTGATCCCGGAAAAATTAAGCCAGTATCATGTGAACATGAATACCATCGTTGCGGCTTTAAAGTCTGCGGACTTTTCTATGCCGATCGGAAGTACCTCCGTTGGAAACAAGGATCTTTCCGTGACATCCGGAACATCCTTTGACACGATGGAGCTTTTAAAGAAGATCCCGATCACACTGGGTAACGGAAACATCATCTATATGGAAGATGTTGCCAATATCTACAATACCGTTGAGGCAAAGGACAGTATCGGACGTTACGACGGCAAGGACACGATGACGATCGGTGTCAAGAAAAATCAGGACAGCGACCACATTACCGTTTCCAGGGCAGTCCAGGAGACAATGGAAACGTTAAAAGCACAGGACCCGTCTCTGGAGTACGTCGTTGTCAACGATTACAGTGATCAGATCAGCAATTCCTTAAACAGCGTATTCCAGACCATGATCATGGCAGTCATTATTGCGATGTTCATCATCTGGCTGTTCTTCGGGGATATCAAGGCATCCCTGATCGTCGGAACTTCCATCCCGGTATCAATTTTAGCGGCCCTCATCCTCATGAAGACCATGGGCTTTACGTTAAACGTCATCACCCTGTCGAGTCTGGTCCTCGGTGTCGGAATGATGGTTGATAACTCGATCGTAGTTCTGGAGAGCTGCTTCCGCTTTACGGATAAGGGCGGCGGCTTTATTGAAACGAGAAAAGCCGCAATCGATGGTACGGCAGCCGTTCTGGAATCCATCATCGGTGGTACTGCTACGACCTGTGTCGTATTTATCCCGTTAGCGCTGATCTCCGGAATGAGCGGACAGATGTTCAAGCCGTTGGGCTTCACGATCGTATTCTGTATGATTGCGTCCCTGATTTCCGCGATGACGCTTGTACCGCTCTGCTACGTGTACTACCGTCCGAAGGAGAAGGAAAATACCCCGGCCTCCGGCATCATGAGAGCTCTGCAGAATGGATACCGTTCCCTGATGGAGAAGCTTTTAAAGAAAAAAGCGATGGTCATGGGAACCGCCGTTGTGCTTGTGATCTTCTCCCTGTTCCTTGCGACAAAGTTAAAGACAGAGCTTATGCCGGCAGATGATCAGGGAACGATCGCGGTGACGATCGAGACCCAGCCGGGTCTTAAGATCGAGGAGGTCGATAAGATCCTCCAGAGAGCAGAGGACTATGTGACACAGGATCCGGATCTTGATTCCTACATGCTTTCCTACGGAAGCTCCGGACTTTCCATGAATATGGGCGGAAGCGGAGCGACCCTGACGGCATATTTAAAGGATGACAGAAGCAGAAAGACGGATCAGGTGCTCAAGGAATGGAAACGCGATATGCAGAAATGGTCGGATTGTTCGGTCAGTCTGGAAAGCCAGAGCTCTCTGGGCAGTGGGATGTCCATGGGAAATGCGGAGGATCTCGAATATGTTCTTGTCAGCACACAGTACGATGACTTAAAGAAGGTATCGGATGAGATCGTTTCCGAGCTCCAGAAACGCCCGGAGGCGACAAACATCCACTCTTCCCTTGAAAACAGCGCTCCACTTGTAAAGATCAATGTAGATCCGGTCAAGGCGGCAGCGGAGGGACTTTCCCCGACCGCCGTTGCTTCCCAGGTATACATGATGGTCAGTGGAACGACGGCAACGACCCTGAATGTTGACGGAAATGATATCGATGTAAAGGTTGAGTACGCGGATGATGAGTACGATACGATCGATAAGCTCCAGGGAATCGTTCTTCCGACAGCGACCGGCGGATCCGTAGCTCTTATGGATATCGCGGATATCGGCTTCAAGGACAGCCCGCAGAGCATTACAAAGAGTGATAAGCAGTATCAGGTGACCATCACCGGTACTCTGACAGAGGGCGCGGACAGCACCACGAAGGATAAGATCCAGAAGGAGGTCATCGATAAGTACTTATCCGGCACGATCTCCATGCAGGAAAGCACATCCACAAAGATGATGAACGAAGAGTTTGCTTCCCTGGGACAGGCGATCGCCACAGCCGTATTCCTTGTATTTATTGTAATGGCTGCACAGTTCGAGTCGCCGAAGTTCTCCATCATGGTGATGACGACGATCCCGTTCGCCCTGATCGGTTCCTTCCTGTTCTTATGGTTAGTGGATTGCCCGATCAGCATGACCTCCCTGTTAGGCTTCTTAATGTTAGTCGGAACGGTAGTAAACAACGGTATTTTGTACGTTGATACGGCGAACCAGTACCGGGCAACAATGGACTTTAAGGAGGCAGTCATTGAAGCCGGCGCGACCCGTATGCGCCCTATGTTCATGACAACTCTCACGACGATCGTGGCAATGATCCCGATGGCGGCGGCTTATGGAAATGCCGGTAAGACGATGCAGGGACTCGCCCTTGTGGATGTCGGTGGACTGATCGTCTCTACAGCGATGGCACTTCTTGTTCTTCCGGTCTTCTATGTGATCATGAGCGGAAAGAATCAGGATAAGAAAGAGATCATTGACGTAGATTAAAGCTTTGAACATTGAAAGCGGATCCCTGCAGAGTCTGCAAGAGACGGCCGCTGCCCGGTCGGGAGGCGGTCAGCCGGAATGCGGAATGCTCTGCGGGGCTTCCTGCTTTTGGAGGCGGCAGTCAGGGGATAAAAATTGCCACCGGATTGCCGTATTTGGAAAGAAAATGTAAGAGAAACGTTATTGCGTTTCTGCGATGAAATCGTTATGCTCATAGACGGAGGGAAACCTATGAGACGAAATAAATGGAAAAAAGCAGGTCTGATCATGCTCTCAGCCGTTTTTATGGGAAGTCTTTCCATAGCGGCAGCGGATACCGGAATACCTGCGTTAGCTGCGACGAAGGACGTCGCGGTCACAGAATATGACGAAGCAGCGCTTGAAAAGTTTAAGGACAACACGCTGGAATACTGGGAACTCCCCGGACTCATTGAGCGCTACAATACCGATTATCAGAACCAGCTGCAGAAGTATTATTACAATCCGGGCGGATCCACGGGTCTTACGAAGGATCAGATGTCAGCGATGGCGGCGGATCTGCGCGCGGAGGCAGATGAAATGGAGCGGGATGCGAATGATGTTCAGTATGATGAGACAGTATCCCGCGACGTGTATAAAGGATATAAAGCAAATATGCATGCTCTGCGGGCATACGCACAGCAGCTGGAGGATACCGCAAAGGGAAAGGGAGCCGGTGGTTCCTCTGCACTCCGCGGACTCCGCATCACGAGAAATGAGAAGACAAAGACCGCGAGGGAAGCAATGCGGACCTATGAGACCTTAAAGGACCAGTATGAGATCGTCCTTTTAAATCAGGAGATCGCAAAGCAGAATTACGAGGCGGCGTTAAAGAAAAAGGATCTGGGAATGATGTCGAAGGAAGATGTTCTGACCGTGGAGGACGCACTGAATTCCGCGAACGGAAGTGCTCTTCAGGCAGCGTCCGGTCTCAATACCCAGAAACAGACGCTGATCACAATGTTGGGCTGGGATTACAACGCTGATCCGGAGATCGCGAAGGTTCCGGAGCCGGATCTTTCCGTGATCGCGTCCTTTGATCCGAAGAAGGATGAGGCGAAGGCCATCGAGATGAACTACACTCTGTATGATACAAGGATGACGAGTTCCAAATCGGCGGGCGGAGCAGTCACGAAGGCAAGAAATATCAAGGATCAGGAAGATTCCGTCCGTTCTTCTCTGGATCTTATGTATAAGGACCTGAAACAGAAACAGAAAGCCTATGAGGCATCGGAAACGCTCTATGAGGCGGCAAAGGCCGATAAAGCGGCTGCTGACCGGAAGAATGAGCTGGGGATGTTGAGCCGTCAGGAATACCTTCAGGCAGAGTCTGCATGGCTTTCCAGTGAAGCATCCCACACGGCGGCGAAGCTGGACCTCACAGGAGCGATCGAAAATTATCAGTGGGCGCTTGAGGGACTTCTCGATATCGGTTCCTCATCACAGAGCTAAAGGAGAAGCAGAATGAAAAGAAATTTGACAGGACGTGTGATCCCGGCGGCACTTGCGCTTGCGCTTGCGGCAGCGCCTGTGACTTCATTTGCAAGGACAAAGGCGGTCGAGGCAACCGGAATCGCGGACGAAAACGGATTTGTATCCCAGCCGGGAAATGAGTACGATGATGTGACGATGAAGAAGCTTGCGGATAATGTGCTGGAATATGACGAGATCGGGAAGCTTGTTGAGGTGTACAGCCCGACGTTTAAGACGTTGAAGGAGACCTATTCCGACAAAAAGGATGCATCCAAGGATGTCGCAAAATTGAAATCCCAGTTATCAGATAAATCGGCATCGATCCTGGATGCCGCGGATCAGATGAACGGGATGACAGACCAGATGAAGGACCTGATCGGTATGCTCCCGACGGCTCCGACGACATATGCCCAGTTAGTCTACAATTCCGAGCTTCTGGACTATCAGGCGGAGCAGGTACTTTTAATGGGTGACAGTCTGACCCAGATCTCCCCGGAGCAGATGCATATCAAGGTGATCGATGCGAACCGTGCAGCGCTGGAGGCCGGCGCCCAGAGTGCCATGATCGGTTATAAGCAGCTGCTGCTTAATGAGGAGAGTTTAGAGAGTGGTCTTACGCTTCTTAACGCAGTGTATCAGTCTACCCAGAATCAGGCGGCCAACGGTCTTGCGACCCAGAGTCAGGTCCTTTCTGCGAGACAGCAGTTGGAGTCTACTCAGGCGACAAAGCTGACACTGACGGCAAATGAGCAAAAGCTGCGCCAGACACTCTGCACGATGCTTGGCTGGAAGTACGACGCAGTGCCGGAGATCAGGGACGTTCCGGCGGCGGATCTTGCAAGGATCGACGGAATGAATCCGGAGAAGGACAAACAGGCGGCACAGGACAATAACTTCACGATCCGCTACAATGTGCTGGATCTCGATAATAAGGACGCCGGGTCCGTCGAGTACCAGAATTTACAGCGCACGATCAAGCAGGAGAAGGAAGAAGTCTCCTCCTCCCTCGTAAATCTCTATAACGATGTTCTCCAGAAGAGAAACGAGCTTCAGACCGCAAAGGCAGCTTACGAGCTGGAAAAGACGAAGATGGAGACTGCCGAGAGAAAATGGCAGTTAGGAACCATCGGACGCCTTGAGTATATGCAGCAGCAGAACTCCTTAAAGACAAAGGAGATCGCAGTGAAAACAGGTGATCTCGCGCTGTTTCAGGCGATGGAGACCTATGACTGGGCGGTAAAAGGAAATTTAAAGCTCAGCCAGTGATCCGGGAGCGGCCAAAGAAGGCCGTCCTTTATGAAAACAGTTCGGCGATCCGGAAACGGATCTTTACAGTGGGCAGGGAAACAGTTTCCTGCTCACTTTTTTTTACAGACGATTCCTCATCAGATGGCGAGCGTTGTGGTCCGGAGCGCAGCAACGCTTCATAATCGTTCTCCGGGATCAGGCTTCTCAACGTCTCCTTCGATCCTTCCGGCATTGATGCATGAATGCTGTCCGTGTAGCATAGGGATGGATACAGGACGCACCAGAAGTTGTGCCCGGCACCGTTTCCGATGGTCACCCGGACGGCTTCATACATTCCGGCGGGAAATGTCATGTCCCCATAGGTGCGCACCGGAAACCTGCAGGTCTCGATCCCCACACGTACACCGTAATCATAGCCGAAACTGTGGATAAAGTCTTCTGCATCGGCTTCCAGTGTGGAAGATTCAGAAAGGATATATGCTTTCAGTTCCTCTTTTCCGGAGATCTGCTTTACGGCGGCACCGTCCCGGATCTTTTCCAGCAGAAGATCCTTTACGCAGAGCTTTAACGCCTGATCTTCAGCAGAGTCACTGTTCGCAAGAACATGGAACCGCAGGATCTTCGGGGCAATATCCGCCGCCAGTGCCTCATCCCTTGCCCGGATTCCGGACATGGCGAGGAGAAAACAGATGAAAAAACATAAAATGGAGAGGGAAAATTGGTTGGTTCGATTCATGACACGCCCTTCTTTTTACTTTTATAAACATATATTTTCTGAACAGAAAATTCCTACCCGTGAAAAGTAACGTGAATTTTTCCGCTTCAGAATTGCTTTTATTTCCTATTTGTAATTATTCCCAGTTGTGCTATAATCTAAACGATAACATGAGAAAACTGCCCGTCCAGTGCCTGTACATCTGAAAACACATTCGGGTGCACAGGCGCTGACCGGGACTTTTAGAAATTTATTAGAAAATCAGAGAGGAACCAAATCATCATGGAAAAGAAAAATATCGTTGTCCTGTTTGGCGGACAGTCATCAGAACATGTAGTATCCTGTATGTCTGTACAGAATGTGGCAGCAAACATCGATCAGGAGAAATATAACGTCATCCTTGTCGGAATCACAGAGGATGGTCACTGGTTAAAGGTAGATTCTTTAGCTCAGATCAAGGACGATACCTGGAGAGAGGCAAAGACGGGCGCAGTCCTGTCCCCGGACGCAAAGGAGAAATGTCTCATTGTCACAGAAAACGGAAAATTCGAGAAAGTTCCGGTTGATGTTGTATTCCCGGTCCTTCACGGACTTTACGGGGAAGACGGAACGGTTCAGGGAATCCTGGAACTTGCGAAGATCCCGTATGTCGGCTGCGGCGTTCTCGCTTCCGCAGTCTCCATGGATAAGCTTTCCACAAAGCGCATGGTAAACGGACTCGGAATCTGCCAGGCGGCATATGTTCCGGTATTGAAGGAAGAGTTAAAGGATATAGATGCTGTTGTCGCAAAGATCGAGAAAGAGATCCCGTATCCGGTATTCGTAAAACCGTCAAATGCAGGTTCTTCCAGAGGCGTGACCCGCGCGGATAACAGGGAAGAGTTGATCGCAGGCTTAAAGGAAGCAGCAGCAAATGACCGCAGAATGCTTGTCGAGGAGATGATCGTCGGCCGTGAGATCGAGTGCGGCGTATTCGGTGACGGCGCTTCCACTAAGGCATCCGGAGTCGGTGAGATTCTGGCTGCGGCTGAGTTCTATGATTTTGATGCAAAGTATTACAATGCAGAGTCCAAGACGGTTGTTGATCCGGAACTTCCGAACGGAGCAACCGAGCGCGTCCGTGAGGCGGCGGTCAAGATCTTCAATGCGGTGGACGGCTACGGCTTATCCCGCGTGGATTTCTTTGTGAAGGCAGACGGAACGGTCGTATTCAATGAGATCAACACGCTTCCGGGCTTCACCGCCATCAGTATGTACCCGATGTTATGGGAGGCAAGAGGCGTAAATAAGAAGCAGCTGATCGATGATCTGATCAACCATGCTTTTAAGAGATACGAGAGATAAAACGACTGGATCATTCAGAAAGTCCAGATGTTATCAGTCACGCAGACGATTCCGGATCATGGTGAGATCTGCGAAAACAATATATCAGGGGAGTTTTATATGACAAAGGATATTCTTGTCCGTGTCCGGGGAACTCAGACGATCGGTGAGGAAGAGGACACGGTCGAGATGATCACCCCGGGGACGTATTATGAGAAGAACGGCAAGCAGTATTTCATCTACGATGAATCGCTTGACGAGACGGGGGAGCCGACCCACAATACGGTGAAGATCATGGAAAACCGGATCGAAGTGACAAAAAGGGGACTTGTGGACAGCCACATGATCTTTGAGCCGGGAAAACGGACGACGGCAAATTACCGGACTCCGATGGGACTGTTTCTGATGGGAATCACAACTTCGTTTCTCGAGATTGCGGAGGACGAGGAATCAATCCTTCTGAAGATCAAATATTCGATGGAGATGAACGGGCAGTACGCATTTGACTGCAGTACGGAGATCTTGGCATCTTCAAAAAAGGATGAGGTTCTGGGAATCGTGGTAAAAGACTAAGAACGTTACTTGTTACTTTTCACGGATGGAAATTTCCTGAAAAGAAGTTCTTTGCATATTGCGGTTTGCACAGCGGTCCGGTATTCTGGCATCGTGCCGGACCGGAAAGGAAATGGGGGGTGCAGCTATAGCGGATGGAACGGCGCGGAAGATGAGATCCGGGCTGTTCACACAAATAAATAAGAAAGGGCGCAGCTGACTAGCGATCTGTATGCTCGCAGATCCAACAGTACAGTCCGGCTGCGAGAGGATTCAAAAGAGGTATGGAGAGTTTTTTAGTCGCGGTCAACGCAGTCATCCCGTTTTTCTGTTATCTGGCTCTTGGATACACGATGAAGATCAAAGGTGTTGTATCGGAAGAATTTCTGCAGAAGCTGAACCAGATGGTTTTCCGGGTATTTTATCCGTTCATGACTTTCTACAATATCTATAAGGCGGATGCGGAATCTCTGCCGCGTCCGCTGCTGCTGATCTTTACAGGTGCCAGCATCCTGATCGTGGAAGCGATCCTGATCGTGATCATTCCGAAGATCGTAAAGGAAAACCCCAGAAGAGGCGTTATCATTCAGGCGATCTTCCGAAGCAACTTTGTTCTGTTTGGACTGCCGCTCACGATCGAGGTATTTGGAGATTCAGCGGCATCGATCGCGGCTATGATGGTTACGGTCGTCGTGTCAATCTACAATACCACGTCGGTATTTATTCTTGAGATGTTCAACGGAGAGGGAAAATCAGATATTAAGAAGACACTGAAGGCGGTGGCAGCGAATCCGCTCCTGCAGGGTGCCGTCGTGGGTCTGATCTTCTTTTTCCTCGGGATCAAGCTGCCGGGAAGCCTTGTGACACCGATTTCCGCCTTCTCCAATATGACTTCTCCGTTAGCGATCTATGTGCTCGGAGGAACCTTACAGTTTAAGGCGATCCGGAAGAACCTCAAGTACCTGGTTCCGACGCTTACCTGCAAGCTGTTTTTTCTTCCGGCGATCATTATTGCGATCGCATACGCATTTGGCCTTCGTGGTCTTGAGTTATTCCTTCTGATCGCAGTCTACGCGACACCGGTGGCTGCGGCTTCCTATCCGATGGCCCAGAACATGGGCGGAGACGGAGAACTCGCCGGACAGTTTGTCGTGATCAGTACGGCGGTGTCCATGTTTACATTATTCCTGTGGATCTTCTTTATGAAGTCGGTAGGACTGATCTAAGTAAATGATAAGATGTATGAAATACCCGATGAAACATGAGCTTTTTACGCTCGTGTCTCACCGGGTATTTTGCTGTCGGTATGTCTGAAAGGCAGGGGAAGGAAGAAGCCGGCAGATAGAAAAAGATCCTGTCTCTTATACACATCTCCGAGCCCACGAGACATGCGCAGATCTCGT
>ENA-OXEC01000720-OXEC01000720.1-human-gut-metagenome-genome-assembly--contig:-NODE-720-length-9930-cov-38.8969_pt1 | contig 9930 bp, 10 predicted proteins | sample MGYA00249351_ERZ652235 | MGnify/ENA primary metagenome ERZ652235 (study PRJEB26925, sample SAMN05826906) | human gut metagenome | biome: ENVO:2100002; feature: ENVO:00000062; material: ENVO:00002003...
CATGACGTTTTGTGCCTTGAGCAGCGCGAAAGGAATGGATATAAAGATGAAAAAGAAATTAGCGCTGATTTTGGCAGGGACAGCGATGGCAGCAATGGTACTGGCAGGATGTGGAGAAAAAAACAATGCATCCGGGGAAGATGCAAAGACAGCAGAAAGTGTGGAAGATAAGAAAACGTTTACGGTAGGATTTGATGCGGAATATCCGCCATACGGATATATGGACGAGAACGGAGAATACACAGGATTTGATCTGGAGCTGGCAGAGGCAGTCTGTAAACTGGAAGGCTGGGAGCTTGTAAAAAAACCGCTCAACTGGGATTCCAAAGACATGGAACTTAATTCCGGTTCGATTGACTGCATCTGGAATGGATTTACCATGAATGGAAGGGAAGACGATTATACATTTTCAACTCCGTATGTAGACAACAGTCAGGTGATTGTTGTGGCAGAAAAATCCGGTATTGATACCCTGGAAGATCTGGCGGGAAAGACAGTCGGTGTACAGGCTGCAAGCGCGGCACTGGATCTACTGCAGAGTGAAGAAGGCGGTCAGAAAAAACTGGCAGATACATTTGGAGCTTTGAATGAGTTTGCAGATTACAACACCGCATTTACCGAGCTTCAGGCAGGCGCGCTGGATGCACTTGCAATCGATGTGGGAGTTGCCAATTATCAGATCAAGTCCAGAGGGGAAGGATATAAGATTCTGGATGAGACATTGAATACAGAGCAGTATGCGATCGGGTTTAAGAAAGGAAATCAGGAGCTGTGCGATGTAGTCAATGCGGATCTGAAAAAACTGACAGAAGACGGAACAGTTGCAAAGCTGGCTGAGAAATACGAGATTGCGGATATGGTGACTTTAAAATAAGAGGGGAAGAGACATGAGTTTTGATGTGATGTTGAGGCAAATGACAGCAGGATTCGGACAGACCTGCCTGATCTTTTTTATGACGCTGATCTTTTCTCTGCCTCTGGGGATGCTCGTATATTTCGGTAGGGTGAGCAGGATCAAGCCGATCAGCTGGATCGTGAAGATCTATATTTCAATTATGCGCGGAACCCCGTTGATGCTGCAGCTTCTGGTGTGGTATTTCGCACCGTATTATCTGTGGCAGATGAATATCGGCGGGTATAAGCTGACGGCGATCCTTCTTGGATGCTCTCTGAATTATGCGGCATATTTTGCAGAAATCTATCGTTCCGGAATCGAATCGATCCCCAAAGGACAGTATGAGGCAGCCACACTTTTAGGGTATTCCAGAGGGCAGACATTTTTCCGGATCGTGCTGCCGCAGATGGTAAAGAACGTGCTTCCGTCTGTGACAAATGAAGTGATCACACTGGTGAAGGATACGTCCCTTGTGTATTCCCTGTCTTATATTGAGATGTTTGCAGTGGCAAAACAGATTGCGGCGGCACAGACAACCGTACTTCCATTTTTTATCGCCGGTGTTTACTACTATATCTTTAACTATGTGGTTGCCGGAGTGATGGAATTATTTGAAAAAAAGCTGAATTATTATCATTAGGAGGTTTCCGAAATGAGTCTTTTGGAAATGAAACATATCAAAAAAGAATTCGGCGGGATGCCGGTGATCCGGGATATTTCGCTTTCTGTGGAGCAGGGAGAGATTCTGGCAATCATCGGACCGTCCGGTTCCGGCAAGTCTACGCTGCTCCGCTGTGCGACGATGCTGGAGACGATCGATGACGGTGAGATTTTGTATCTGGGAAAAAGAGCGGCATGGGTGGAAAATGGAAAACCCGCTTTTCCGAAAAAGCAGGAGCTGAAAGAAATTCAGTCCTGCTTTGGTCTGGTATTCCAGAACTTTAATCTGTTTCCTCATTTTTCCGTCATCAAAAATATTACAGATGCACCGATCCGTGTGCAGAAGCGAGAGAAAGAAGAAGTCTATGAAGAGGCGAAGAAGCTCCTTACAAAGATGGGACTTGCGGATAAGGCGGATGCATATCCGTATCAGCTCTCCGGAGGGCAGCAGCAGCGTGTATCGATCGCACGGGCACTGGCGATGAAACCGAAGATGCTGTTTTTTGATGAACCGACCTCTGCACTGGATCCGGAGTTGACGGGGGAGATTTTGAAGGTAATTAAGGATCTGGCGGCAGAGCATATGACTATGGTGATCGTGACACATGAAATGAATTTTGCGCGGAACGTGGCTGATAAGATCATCTTTATGGATAAAGGTGTCATTGCGGTGGAAGGCACTCCGGAAGAGGTCTTTACATCAGAACATGGAAGAATGCAGGAATTTTTGGGGAAATTATCGGTGGAATAATAAAAAGGAATGAGACAGGGAACCTTCGGCGGTAGCGGGAGGTTCCCTGTTTTGAAGTTCTGATTGTGATTATTTTGGTAAAATGCTAAAATAAGAGAAACAGTGCAGAAAAAGATCGAAAAGGAACAAATATGGAAGAAAAGAAGATTATACAGTTGAAACAAGGATTGACGACAGCGTTTATCAATTACAGTCATGCTTCAAATCTGGCATACAAGCCACAGTTTATATCAAACAATTATAAAGAAGGGCGTAAGGTAATCTCATCTGTTGAGGACGAGCTGCTGAACTGTGAAGAGTTTGCAATCAGTGTTGCGTTCATTACAATGGGTGGTATTACGCCACTTCTTCAGACATTGCGGGAGTTGAAATATCGTGGAGTCCGGGGAAAGATACTCACAACAGATTATCTGACATTCAGTGAACCAGAGGCTCTGCGAAAGCTCGCACAGTTTGAAAATCTCGAGCTAAAGATGTTTGTGACAGAAAATAGAAAAGAAGGATTTCATACAAAGGGATATATTTTCAAAAAGGAAGAAATATATCGGATCATTGTGGGAAGTTCCAATATGACATCAAGTGCTCTGACAACAAATCGGGAATGGAATACAAAGATTGTTTCAACAGAGCAGGGGGAATATACGCATAATGTTGTAGAGGAATTCGACCAACTGTGGAATTCTGAGCAGGTATTGCCTTTTGAAGAATTTATTGAAAGATATACAGATACTTATACAAGAAATAAGGTTATTCAAAAACAGAAGAAATTAGCGCGTGAGACAGAAATTCCATCTTTGGAGGTTTATCGATTACAGCCGAATTCTATGCAGGTTGGATTTATCAACAATCTGCAAAAAATATATGAGGCTGGAGAAAATCGAGCATTGCTGATTTCAGCAACGGGTACTGGGAAAACATATGCCTCCGCTTTTGCTATGCGTGAGTTGGGGTTTCAGAGAGTTTTGTTTTTGGTACATCGAAATCAGATTGCAAAACAAGCCATGAAGTCGTATCGGAAAGTGTTTGGTGGACAAGTGGTGATGGGACTGGTTACGGGAAAACATCAGAAATATGATGCGGATTTTGTGTTTGCTACGATCCAGACATTAAGTAAAGATGAGATATTAGAGAAATATGGAAAAACAGCATTTGATGCGATTGTGATTGATGAAGCGCATCATAGTGCTGCAAATAGTTATAAAAAGGTAATGGATTATTTTCATCCTAAACTTTGGCTTGGGATGACGGCGACCCCGGATAAACGGGATGATAATCTGGATGGAAGAAATATTTATGAAATTTTTAACCATCAGATTGCTTATGAGATTCGTTTGCAGGATGCTATGGAAGAAGATTTGCTTTGCCCGTTTCATTATTTTGGAATTACCGATTTGGAAGTCATCGCAGATGCTGGAAAATCTAAGCAGGATAAAATTGAAAATTTTCAATACTTAACATCCGATGAGCGTGCTTTGAACGTTATGAAGCAGGCAGAATTTTTTGGATACAGTGGAGAACGGGTGAAAGGTTTGATTTTTTGCAGTCGCATTGATGAGGCAAGAATACTGTCTGAGAAATTCAATTCGAAAGGCTGGCGTACGCTGGTGTTAAGTGGGAATGATTCGGAAGAAACGAGAGTAGAGGCTATTGAGCGTTTGGCGGGAGACGAACGTGAGGATGCGCTGGATTATATTATTTCTGTTGATATTTTTTCGGAAGGTGTAGATGTTCCGGAGATTAATCAGGTAATTATGTTGCGTCCAACCGAATCTCCAATTGTTTTCATTCAGCAATTGGGGCGTGGACTTCGAAAAGCAGAAGAAAAAGAATACGTTGTTGTTTTGGATTTTATTGGAAATTATAGGAATAATTTTATGATACCAATTGCGTTATCCGGAGATCTCAGTTATAACAAGGATAATATTCGCCGTTATGTTACAGAAGGCGGACGAGTAATCCCTGGGGCAAGTACGATCCACTTTGACGAGGTTTCAAGAAAACGAATTTTTCAAGCGATTGATAATGCGAATTTTAGTGATATTAAATTGATTCGTGAGAATTATACAAATCTGAAAAATAAGTTAGGACATATTCCGGCATTGGGTGATTTTGATAAATACGGAGAAATGGATGTACTTCGGATTTTTGATAATAATAGCTTGGGCTCTTATTATAAGTTTCTTGTGAAATATGAAAAAGAATATACAATTCGGTTGTCCGAAGCGGAAGAAAAGGTAATAGAATTCGTTTCTAAAAAGCTGGCAAGTGGGAAAAGAATTCATGAGCTGGAAATGTTGAAACGATTGCTTAAATATCAACATGGAATCATGACCCAATTAAAGAAATCATTGCATGAAAATTATAACTGTTCCATGGATGATGATTGCGCAGAGAATGTTGTTAACATGATGACAAATGAATTCCCTACAAGCGCAGCTAAGAAAACATATTCTCAGTGTGTTTTTTTAGAAAAAGAAGGATCAGACTACAGTATGTCCCAATCATTTGGCGAAATGCTGCAAAATGAAGATTTCTATAATATCTTAGAAGAACTAATTGACTTTGGTATTTCTCGTTATAAAGAAAATTTCAGCATGCGTTATCAAGATACGGATTTAGTTCTGTATCAAAAATATACATACGAAGATGCTTGTCGTTTGTTAAATTGGGAAAGAAATGAAGTTCCATTGAATATTGGTGGATATAAGTATGATAAAAAAACAAAAACATTTCCTGTATTTATCAACTATGATAAGCAGAATGATATTAGTGATACTACAAAATACGAAGATCATTTTACAAGCCACAATCGATTGATTGCGATTTCAAAAAGTGGAAGAAGTATTGAATCAGAAGATGTGCAGAATTTCTTAAATGCGAAGGAACGAGGAATAGATGTTCAGCTTTTTGTGAGAAAAAACAAAGATGATAAAATATCAAAAGAATTCTATTATTTGGGGCGAATGTATGCCACGGGCGAAGTAAAAGAATTTATAATGCCGAATACGGATAAATCAGCAGTTGAAATCGAATGGGCATTGGATACTCCGGTTCGAGAGGATATTTACGAGTACATTATAAATGGGTAATGGTGTTCAGCGATGAGAATAGGAAAGGAATGAATTGTTCATGAAGACAGTTAGAGTTGTTGCTGCTATAATAATTGAAAACGGCAAAGTGTTTGCGACACAGCGCGGATATGGTGAATTTAAAGATGGATGGGAATTTCCCGGAGGAAAGATTGAACCTGGCGAGACACCAGAAGAAGCGATTGTAAGAGAAATTAAAGAAGAACTAGATACGGAAGTGGAAGTGATTGAGTTGTTGGATACGGTTGAATACGATTATCCGAACTTTCATTTATCTATGGGGTGCTTTATTTGTAAAATCAAATCCGGGGATTTGGTGCTCAAAGAACATGAAGCTGCAAAATGGTTGACGAAGGATACACTGGGAAGTTTGGAGTGGCTACCGGCGGATATGGGATTAGTCGGAGAAATTGAAAAATATTTGAAGGAAGATTAACATGTTTAAAATTACAGAAGGTGACTTTAAAAATCAAACATATGGGGACGAAAGTTATTTGTCTAATTGGCCAATGCTTTATATTTTGGAAAATGGAAAGCAAGCTTATATTGGAGAGTCAAATCATGTGAAAAATCGTATGTCCCAGCATCATAGTTCTGTAGATAAGCGAATTTTCGATAAAGTACATTTTATTTATTCTTCTAGATTTAATCAGTCTGTTACATTTGATTATGAGTCAAAGCTGATTCAGTATATTGTGGCCGATGAGCTTTATGAAGTGCGCAACAAAAATGCTGGAATGGCAGACAAAGAATATTATGGAAAAAAAGAATATGATGAGAAATTCCAGGTTCTTTGGCGCAGCTTGCAGCGTGAAAAGTTAGTGAAGCATTCTTTAGAAGAACTTGAAAATTCAGATCTATTTAAATATTCACCATTTAAAGAACTGAATAATGATCAAAGAACAGCAGTAGAAGAAATTGTTGATTCCTTAAAACAAGAAGAAAATCAAACTGTAGTTGTAAATGGTATGCCTGGAAGTGGAAAGACAATCGTTGCAATTTTTCTATTGAAATATTTGAGAGACAGTGAAGAATTTAAGGATAAAAAGATTGGTTTTGTGGTGCCACAGACTTCCTTGAGAAAGACGTTAAAAGGCATTTTTAAGAGTATTTATGGACTTAAGGCGTCTGATGTTTTGTCGCCTTCTGATGTGACAAAACAGTATTATGATATTTTGCTTGTAGATGAAGCACATAGATTGCATCAGTATAAAAATATTTCATATATGGGAGCGTTTAAAGCAAGTTGCAAAAGAATTGGTCTAACAACGGAAAGTGATGAGTTAGATTGGATACTTCATCAATGTAAATGTCCTGTACTTTTCTATGATGAAATGCAGATTGTTGGTCCATCAGGAATTGATGTGAAACGGTTTGGTAGTAAAATGAAAATAGAACAAGCAAAACGTATGCTTACTTATTACAGCTTACAAACACAGATGCGTGTAAAAGGTGGAAATGATTATATTGCTTATGTAAAAGAAATTTTATCCGGCGAAGTGAAGTCGAAGAAAAGTTTTGCAAATTACAATTTAATATTAATGACTGACTTTACGAAGTTCAATAATTTGATGTACCAGAAGGAAAAAGAAGTAGGCCTGGTGAGAATGGCAGCTGGATATGCATGGGACTGGCTTAGTAAAAATGATAAAACTGTTTATGATATTGAGATTCAGGAAATAAAGAAACAATGGAATCATTGTACAGAAGGTTGGGTTCATTCAGAAAATGCAATTGATGAGGTCGGGTGTATCCATTCTATACAGGGGTATGACTTAAATTATGCGTTTATTATTCTTGGGGATGAAATAGGATATGATCCGGATGAAAAAAATATTATAATTCGTGCGGAAAATTATTTCGATCAAAATGGTAAAAAGACAGCAGAATATGAAGAACTTAAAGAGTATATACAACATATTTATTATGTTCTTATGACAAGAGGAATTCGAGGAACATATTTATATGTAAGCGATCCGAATCTTAGAGATTATATTTCACGATATGTAGATGTAGAATAAGGGGAGAAGAGGTATATCAAAATGACACAAGAAACGATTAATGAGGTATTAGAGTTCAGAGATGATAGAGATTGGAAACAGTTTCATAATCCCAAAGATTTGGCTATTTCTATTAGTCTGGAAGCAGCAGAATTGCTTGAAGTATTCCAGTGGAGTGCAGGAGATGTGGTTTGTGAAAAAAAGTTGGATAAAATAAAGGAAGAGTTAGCTGATGTAGTTAACTATTGTATTCTAATGGCTGATACTTGCGGATTGGACTTAGATGAAATTGTTCGTGACAAAGTTAAAAAGAACAATGAGAAATATCCAGTAGAGAAAGCCTTTGGGAGTAAAGAAAAGTATACAGAATTTAAATAACAAAGTATTCTTCCTTGCTTAACAAGACTGTAACCACAGGAACCAAAGAAAGAAGAAAGACTGGAATGAATGTCTGGTAGCAGAAGTTCCGGTAGAAAATATGGCAAAGCAGATGTGTTGGAGAGATGCCAGGGAAAAACCAGTTCCGGTCATGAAAATGTCGGAGGTTGAGGAAACGGTGGTTCAGTGGTTATGGTATCCGTTCATTCCCTTTGGAAAGGTTACTTTGATCCAGGGAAATCCGGGAAAAGGAAAAACATGGCTTGCAATGGCAATTGCCGCATACTGTACCAACGGAAAGGAACTTCCCAATGCACTACCCATAGAACCCTTTAATGTGTTGTATCAAACAGCAGAGGATGGGATTGCAGATACCATTAAACCCAGATTAGCAAAATGTGGTGCAGATATGACAAGGGTACGATTCATCAATGAAGAAGAAAAACAGCTTTCTATGACGGACGATCGGATTGAAAAAGCCATCCGACAGAATAATGTACGACTGATCATGGATCCCATACAGGCTTATCTGGGAGCCAATGTGGATATGAACCGGGCAAATGAGATCCGTCCCTTATTTCGACATCTCAGTACGATTGCAGAGAGAACTGGATGTGCCATTGTTCTCATTGGACATTTGAATAAGTCGTCGGGAAGTCAGAGTGATTACCGTTCCCTGGGATCCATTGATATCGCAGCGGCAGTACGAAGCATCTTATTTGTAGAAAAGGTGGAAAAAGAGAAGGAACAGGATATCCGAGTGGTATATCAGCAAAAGGATTCTCTTGCTAAGAAGGAAAATCCGGTAGCGTTTTCTTTAGGAGAAGAAGGCTTAAAATAGTTAGGAGAATACGATATATCCATTGAAGATCTGCTGATGGGGAAAGCAGGAACGAAAAAGGAAACGAAACTGGAAAAGGCACAGAAGTTGATCCTAGAATTATTGAGCAAACGGAAAATGATGTGTTTAGAAGAATTAGAGGCAGAACTGCTAGCCTATGGGATTTCTTCCAGAACAGGAAGAGATGCAAGAAAGCAATTGGAAAGTAGATTAAGCTATGACTGGTGTCAGGGAAGAAAAACAGTTGCGTTAATCACAGAATAAAAGATGACATTGGCAAAAAAATACTTTGGCATTGGCAGTCTTTATAGATACCTTTGCCAGCCGCCAATGTCAAAAACAAAGATAATAGAAGGAGGCATACAAATGACAAGTTATGATATACCTTATTGGAAGAAGTATACATTATCCATTGAAGAGGCAGCATCCTATTTTCGTATTGGAGAAGGAAAGCTTCGTAAGTTAGTCAGTGACAATCCAAATGCAGAGTATTTGCTTTGGAATGGGAATCGTGTACAGATAAAACGAACAAGATTTGAAAAATTTATTGATACACTCAGTGCGATATAAAATGAAATTTAAAAGAAGGAGGTGTTCGAATTAGGGGTTACATGATATACTAACAATATCATGTTGCGTCCCCTTGGAGGTAGGATATGATTTCAAAGAGACGTGATGATAAAGGCAGAGTTCTCCAGCAAGGAGAATGGCAGGAACCAAGTGGACGTTACCGCTATAAATATACAGATTCACTTGGTAAGCGTAAAATATTATATAGTTGGAGATTGACAGAAGCAGATAAGATGCCGGAAGGTAAACGGGCAGATCTTTCTCTCAGGGAAAAAGAAAGAAAAGTTCAGTCCTTACAGATGCAAGGGATTACAGGAAGTAACATTACAGTGCTTGAACTTGTGGAACGATATCTTTCCCTGAAAACAGGAGTAAAGCATAATACTTTAGCGAATTACAAATTTGTGGTGAATGTATTGAAAAAGCTATAAATGAGCAAATTTGAAAAATTGCACAAAACTACACTGCGAATTTCATAAATGAATCAAAATCATTGCTTTCCTTTGCGCATTGAAAAAGATAACGATACTTTTCCAGCTGAATGGTATCACAGATTTCGTGATATCCAGTTTCAAACGAACAGAACCTACCAGTACCCACTGCACACATGAAATGTGCCAGTGACATAAGCAGCCAGTACCTTTTGATTCCCTGTGCAGAGCGTATCTGATAGCTGTCCAGTGCCAGTTTATCCTTACACTGGCGGAAAAATACTTCAATCGGCCATCGACACACATACCAGGAAA
>ENA-OXEC01000726-OXEC01000726.1-human-gut-metagenome-genome-assembly--contig:-NODE-726-length-9886-cov-18.7216_pt1 | contig 9886 bp, 10 predicted proteins | sample MGYA00249351_ERZ652235 | MGnify/ENA primary metagenome ERZ652235 (study PRJEB26925, sample SAMN05826906) | human gut metagenome | biome: ENVO:2100002; feature: ENVO:00000062; material: ENVO:00002003...
GTCGGCAGCGTCAGATGTGTATAAGAGCAAGATAAAATAGAAGAATCATTAACTAATTTAAATGAAGATCAATATAATATCATACTTATTCATAATCCATTATTTTTTAATGAATATGTTAAATATAATGCTAATATAATCTTTTCAGGTCATGTTCATGGAGGAATGATAAGACTTCCATTAGTTGGAGCATTATTATCACCAGAACGCAAATTTTTTCCTAAATATAATAGCGGAATTTATGAAATTAAAAATAAGTTCATGATTGTAAGTAGAGGACTTGGTCATAGCAGACCAGGAATAAGACTTAAAAATAAGCCAGAGTTAGTAAGTATTACTTTTAGAGGAAAAGAATAAAAAAATCTATAATATTGCTTTAAATTTATGTTGAATAAGTATAAAATAAACTTATAAGTATAAACTAAATTACTAGAAAAGGAAGGATAAAAATGTCAAAGTACAAAGTTGGAGACGAATTAATAATAGTATCAGACCCTAATAAGGAAGCAGACAAACTAAAGGAATTAACTACTTTATCTGTTGATGGTGATTTTGCTCAAATTTCATGGGGAATAAAAATATTAGAAGTTGAATATGATAAGCCATATGTAACTTTAACTTATAGAAATGCTCAAGGAGTAAAAAATAAAGTTTTTGCAGAATGTAAAGATGTTAAAAATTTTGATAAAGAATTAGTTTTAGAAAAAGCATTACTTAAAGCTTTTCAAAATGAAATAATAGACATATCAGTATTTAAAAATAGATAAATTATATAATAAAAAGAATTAATATGATAAAAATTACTCTTTATCATATTAATTCTTTTTATTTATAATATTATTTTTAATACTATAAAATAATATTACAATCCTTTATGGATTTTATAGCTTGTCTTATAACATCAACTGGTAAAACTAAAGCAAATCTTACATAGCCTTCACCAAGAGTACCAAAAGCACTTCCAGGAGTACAAATAACTCCACTTTTTTCCATGAGATCCATGCAGAATTCATATGAAGTTTTGTAATTCTTTGGAATAGGGGCCCAGGCAAACATTGTACCTTTACTATCAGGAACATCCCAGCCGATGTCTCTTAGTCCTGAGCACAAAGCATTTCGTCTTTTTTCATATTCTCTGCAATGTTTTTTTACGCTATCTTGTGGACCATTTAAAGCAGCAATAGCAGCATATTGAATTGGAAGGAATATACCATAGTCTATTTGTGAGCGAAGCATTTTAAAATGATTAATAATTTCTTCATTACCAAGGACAAAAGAAACTCTTGCACCAGTTATATTAAATGATTTTGAAAGAGAATAAAATTCAACTCCAACTTCTTTAGCACCTTTATGAGATAAAAAAGATCCGCCTATATTATCATCATAAATTATATCTGAATATGCATTATCATGAATTATAATTATGTTATATTTTTTAGCAAATTTTATTAATTCATCATAAAAATCTGGTGGAGCAATTGCACATACAGGATTAAGTGGATAGGAAACTACCATAAATTTTGTTTTATATAAAATATCTTCATCTATATTTTTTAGATCTGGAAGGTAATTATTTTCACTTAAAAGAGGATAATGAATGATTTCAGCTCCAGAAAGATAAGGCCCAATTTCGAAAATTGGATAACCAGGATTAGGAACCAATACAATATCTCCTTTATTACAAAGTGATAATCCTATATGTGCTAAGCCTTCTTGTGATCCATATAATGACATGACTTCATTAGAAGATAGATCAACATTAAATCTATTTTTATAATATGTACAGACTGATTCTGTTAATTCAGGCAAATCACATAAGGAATATTTCCAATTATCGGGATTAGAAGCTGAGTTTATAAGAGCATCAATAACATGTTTATCTGGTTTAAAATCTGGTGTTCCAACAGATAGGTTGTACACCTTTTTGCCGTTGGCAATTAGTTTTGATTTTTTATCATTTAAAACATTAAAAATTCCTGTTTGAAAATAAGATAGATTATTAGAAAATTGTAAATTCATATATTCTCCTCCTAAGTAAATTAATAATATATAAAGCATATAAATGAAAAGATAATAAAAATAATCTGCTTTTATTATAACATTGATGTAAATAAATTTACAGAAACATCTTTCATATTAACTCTTTTAATGTTTTTCTTTGCATTATTAGAATTTATATAGTATTATTTATTAATAAATAGAATTAATAAGATACAAAATATATATTATAGGAGGAATAAAAATGGAATTTAACAGTAGACAAGCAAAAATTATAAAAAGTAAACCAAATGGCTATAACATGATTAAAGGAAAAAGTAAATCTGGAAAAACTACTACTATTTTAAATAGAATTCCATTTTTGTTAAAATCATATTGTTTAGCAGAAAATGATAGTATTTTAATGATAGTTCCTTTTGAAGAATCTTTAAAAAAATCAGAAAGAATTTACAATAATATAGAAAGTGAAAAATATTATCAAGAAAGCTTTTTTGAAAAAGATACAAAAAAACATTTTAGAATAAATACAATAGAAAAGCTTGCTTTTGAATATATTAGTGTTAGTAATAAAGAATTTATTAATGAATATAAAATTATAGATGAATTGGAAAAAAAAGAAATTCTTTTAGATATCATAAAAAACATAAAGATAAAAAGATTTGATAAAATAGAGAATATTGATTTTTTGATTCAAGAAATCAAATATATAAAATCTTTTAATTATGATTTAGAAGAATATCAAAATTCTAATAGAAAAAAACTTTATAATATAAATATTAAAAAAAATTCTGAGGAAAGAAAAAATATTTTCAAGATATATACTTTTTATGAAAAATCATTAAAAAAGCTAAAGAAGTTTGATATTGAAGATTTATATATATTAGCATTAAAAGAAGCAAAAAATAATTTAGATATGAAGTATACACATATAATAATGGATGATGCTCAAGAATTTACAAAAGTTCAAATAGAATTTCTAAAAGAACTATATTGTGAGAAGAGTTATTCTAGTTTTACATTTATAATCGGCCAAAAAGATATTAAAAATGAATTATCTTATTTAAGCAAAAATAGGTCTTTTTCTCAGTTATCTCTTAATTTTAAAGGTAAGACAAGGATCTTAAGTGAAATATATAATTTTGATGCATTGAGTGAAAGCAAAGAAATTTTAAGTGAAGATAAGATGATAGATGAATCTTTAGAATTGGATAAAATAGAATACATAGATTTAAAAAGAAATGTAGTACATAAATTTATTCAAGATGCTTTTAATAATAAAGAAATATATATAGAGGATAATGAAAAAGAAGAAAAGGAAGAAAATTTAGAGGAAATTCCAGTTTTTAATGAAATAGCTGCAGGAAGTCCTATTATAATGAATGATTCTATAGAGGATTTTTACTATCTTCCAAAGCAATGGATTAGAAGAAGCAATAATGTTTTTATTTTAAAAATAAAAGGTGATTCCATGATAAATAAAAATATTAATGATGGAGATTATGTAGTTATAAGCAAAGAACCTTCTGCAAATAACAATGACATAGTAGCAGTTGAATTTTCAGGAGAAGCAACATTAAAAACACTTAAAATAAAAGATAATAATATTATTTTTGTACCAGAAAATGAAAAATATGAACCTATTGTAGTTGGGGAATATGATGAATTTAATATTTTAGGAGTAGCGATTGGAATCATAAAAAAATAGAATTATACATAAAATTTAAATATAGAATTTTTAACAATATAGCTTTTATAAATATAGAATTAAATATAAAAGTTATATTGTTGTTAAAATTTATAATTATCTTGATTGTAAACGTATAAATGTGATACTATAGTAATATGAGATAAGCGTAAAGGGGGATTGCTAATGGAAAAATTATATGAAATAAAAAATAAATTATATATAGCTATTCATAGTTTTATATGTACAGTTATGAATACATCAGATTATGCAATGTGGCAGCAAGATGAATGTGGAAATTGGATATATATGAGTGAAGAAAGAGATGCCATTACAGGTTAAATATATTATGGATAATTGTATTGCTTTTTTATATTATAAAAATGTATAGAAAGTCATTTAATAAAAGATAAAAATATTAAATGACTTTCTTCTTTTTGACTATTTTTAAATATATTTTAAAATAATAATTGAATTACTTGTTAATGTATTAGAATATATAAATATAAATCTTTATAGCAATATAATTTAATTAGACATATATCTATTAGTGAGAAATAATATAATGGAGATTGTTTTTACTCATGTCAGAATTAAATTATGAAGAACTAATTCTTTTAGATAATTTTATATATTTAAGATGGGAAAGCGAAAAAAACGCTTTAATAATAGATATTGTTAATGAGATTTTAAAAGATAATAATTTGGATAAACTTATTAATAAAGAAGAAAATTGTATTGTAAAGATGCCTGCAGAGGAATGGATTGATACATTAGAAAAAATGAAAATCAAACCTAATTTGAAGAATCTCAAACTTCACAATCTAAAAAGTACTAATGATGGGTTTAGAGCTGCCTGCTTTATTGATGATGAATTAAATGCAACAGTAGTTTTTAGAGGCAGCAGTAGTAAAGAAGAATGGGATGATAATGGAAAAGGTGCATATGAATATGATACAAAAGATCAAGAAAAAGCACTTTTTTATATTAATAGCCTAGAATTTGATAATATAACAGTAACAGGTCATTCAAAAGGTGGAAATAAAGCACAATATGTGGCTGTTTTATCTACTAAGATAAAAAGATGTATATCAATTAATGGACAAGGATTTTCAAATGAATTTATAAAGAAATATAGCGAAGATATTGAAAATAACAAATATAAAATCATTTGCATAAATTGCAAATATGATTATGTAAACTGCTTATTGAATACAATTGCAAACCAAAGTTATTACATTAGTACAGAGCTTCAGATTAATCCATTTTTCTATCATAAATGCAATATACTTTTGGACAAGCATGGAAACTTAAGAAAGGAGAGTAAAAGAGCATTTTTTTCTAAAATAATAAATGACTTTTCAAAGTCACTTATATCAGACTTACCAAAAGAACTAAGGATATTAGTTATGGAAGGACTTATGAGCATTATAGAGGCTTTCTTATGCAGAAATCTGATTAACGAGAATATAATTAAAATTGCTGGGGGAAGTTTAATTATATTAATGTATGGAAAATACTTTAAATACAAAGAAGCATTTGCAATAAGTTATTCTGTATTAGAAATGATATTAGTACCATTGTTATTATGGAAGGATTTTATAGATATTGACGAAACACATTCAAAGGAAAAATATAAAGAACTCCAAAGGAAAATAATTTCTATGGAGAATAATGTTTTAAATAAACTTGGTATAATTAGTGATAAAGCAGAAATTTTTACTAAAATCAAAAATAACAATAATTTAATAGATAATAATAGAATAATAAAAAATATACAAAATACCTTGGATAAATTCACAAAAAGTCTTTATGATGAGGAGCTTAATATGCAATAATAATATTATAATTATTTATAAATAAACTTTAGATAATGTTTAATAACATATAGGAAGAGGTAATATAATGAAAACAACTTTATTGTTAGTAAGACATGGGGAAACAGAATGGAATAAACTTGGGAAATTTCAAGGATGTACTGATATTGAACTTTCAAAAGATGGTATTAATCAAGCTGAAAATTTAAAATTAAAATTAAATGAAGAATTTGATGTTATATATTCAAGTCCTTTAAAGAGAGCATATGAGACAGCTAAAATTCTAGCAAAAGATAAAGATATTACTATTTTAGAAGATATAAGAGAAATAAATTTTGGAGAATGGGAAGGACTAACTATAAGTCAAATTTCTGAAAAATATCCTGAAATTTTTAAGGTATGGAGAACAGATAAAAAAGAAGCTCCTTTTGTTGGAGGAGATGCTAGTACAAAAAACGCAGTAAATAGAGCATTAAGATGTATTATTGATATTATAAAGAAACATAAAGGTGAGAAGATAGTAATAGTTGCTCATGGAGGAATTATAAAAGCAGCACTAATAGGACTCTTTAATTGGGACATGAGTATGTATCATAAAATTGCTTTGGGAAATACTTGTATAAATACTGTTACTTTTGATGATGAGATGAAACCAACAATTATAGGTATAAATGATACTAGTCATTTAAATGAAAATGTAAAAACAGTATAAATAAAAAAGCTATACTATTTAAATAAGCATAGTATAGCTTATTTTTATTAGAAATTATGAAAATATACTATATAATAAATAAATTGCTACTTTTATTATAAATGAGAGTAATTCATGATATAATTTCATTGTTAAAGAAATACATTAGGTGAAAGGAAAGAATAAAAAAATGGAATATACAAATTTGCATGAAAATGATCAATTTGAAAGATTTCAAAAAGAAATTCAAAGTTATAATAATTTTGGGTATTACAATAGATCAGTTGTGATTTTATCAAATGCAATAGGCTGCTTTCCTAATCACCCTGGTCTTTATTATCTACTTGCTTTAACATATTATAATTCTAAGGAATATTTAAAAGCAACTGAATGTTTAAAAAATGCAATAAATTATGATGAAAAAAATAATAAATATTTAGGTCTCATTGGATGCTGTCTCTTTAATACAGGTGACTATGAAAATGCATTTAATTATTCAAGAAAAGCTTTTGAGCTAGATAATAGAAATTTAGATGCTATAGTAACACTTGGGAAAATTGAACTTTTTAGGCATAACTATAATGAGGCATATATGTATATAAATTTAGCTGTTGAAATAGATGATAATAATTATAAAGCTATAAGACTGTTAAGTAAGTATTATATAGCTAAAGAAGATGATCCTAAGAAAGTATTAGAAGTTTTATATGCATCACAAAAGCTAGGTAATGATGAAGAATTAGATTTAGATATAATTAAATTTTTATATATTCTAGGAGAATATACTGAATGTTTAAAAAGATGTAAATATGTTATAACCAATCATTCAAATGCTTATGTGGCTCAAAAAGCAACTAAATTTGTATCTGAAATCTATAATGAAGTTATGCAAAGCAAAAGTGAAATGAAAAAAGAGCTTAGTACGATTTTAAATGAAAAAGAAAACTTATTTAAGGAAAATAAATTAATTGAAGAAATTAAACAAGAATTAGATTTTAATAATGGTAAAAAAGAAGAAGATATGTATTCTATTTTAGATGACCCATCTAATGAAATTTATGAAAAAATAGAAAAAGCTAATATTATAGAAAAAGATAGTAAAAATAATAAAAGTCATAAGAATGATATAACTGATTCTGAAAATAGTAATGATTTATTAAAAGAATCATTAGATAAATTAAATTCATTAATTGGTCTTGATAATGTAAAAGGTCAAATTCAAAGAATAGTTCAACTTATAAAATATGAGAGAAATAGAGCTGATATTTTAGAAATTGAAGAAAATATAAATATGTCATATCATTTTGCTTTCCTTGGAAATCCAGGTACAGGTAAAACAACTGTTGCTAGGCTTATTGGAGATATATTTCATAATATTGGTATATTAGAGAAGGGTCAGCTTATTGAAGTGGACAGAAGTAATATTGTTGGAAGGTTTATAGGAGAAACAGCTAAGCTTACACAAAAAGCTATTGATAATGCAATGGGAGGGATACTTTTTATTGATGAAGCATATTCTCTAGCTAAAGGTGGTAGCGATAGCAATGATTATGGAAGTGAAGCAATTGAGACATTAATTAAAGCAATGGAGGATAATAGAGATAAGTTCACAGTCATTTTAGCAGGATACACTAATGAAATGAATAAGTTAATAAAATTAAATCCAGGGTTAAAGAGCAGGATTAATTTAATAATAGAATTCAATGATTATAGCGATAAAGAATTATTAGAAATTGCAAAAAGCATGGCAGAAAAAGATTATTATAAATTATCTAAAAAAGGAGAGCAGGCCTTTATTGAAAAGATAAATAAAGAAAAAGTAGATGAGAACTTTGCCAACGCAAGAGTAGTAAGAAATATAATTGAAAATGCAATAAGAGAAAAAGCATTTAGAATAGGTGATAAAAAAGTTTCAAAAAAACAACTTACAATTCTTGAACCTAAAGATTTTGGGGTTAATTTATCATTTAATCGAAAAGAAAAAATGAATAGCTTGAAAAAAGAACTTTATAATTTAATAGGTTTAGATGAAGTTAAGAGGCTAATTGAAGGAGTAGTAGATACTTTAGAGTTACAATATAAAAAAAGAAATATGGGATTAAAGACAGAAAATATTTCATTAAATATGATATTTTCAGGCAATCCAGGAACAGGTAAGACAAGTGTAGCCAGAGTGCTTAGTAAAATATTAAAAGAAATTGGTGTACTTAAAAAAGGGCATATGGTTGAAGTTACAAGAACTGATTTAGTAGGTCAATATGTAGGACAAACAGCTCCAAAGACTCTTGAAAAGATAAAAGAGGCATATGGAGGAATTCTTTTTATTGATGAAGCGTACAGCCTAAATGGCGGAGGAGAAAATGACTTTGGACGAGAAGCTTTAGCAACCATTATAAAAGAAATGGAAGATAATCGTGATAAGTTAGTAATCATAATGGCTGGCTACACAAAAGAGATGCAGGAACTTATGGAATTGAATCCAGGACTTAAATCAAGAATAAAATTTTTAATTGAATTTCCAGATTATAATGATGATGAACTTATGGCAATATTTATGCTTTTATGTAAAAAAGAAGGCTATATGATAGAAAAGTCAGCACAGGAAAAATTAAAGGAAATATTTAAAAAAGAATATTTAATAAGGGATAAGCATTTTGGAAATGGAAGACTTGCACGAAAATATTATGAAAAAATTAAAATGAATCAGGCCAGCAGAATTATTAAAGAAGAAATAGATGATAAAATACAAATAATGAATATAAAGAAAGAAGATTTAGAAAATATATAAATCTTCTTTTAAATTTATTGTTGACAAATAACAATTATTAGTTAATAATATATTTGAGAAATGAAATAGAATTATTAATGTGTTTAAAAGATGGTTCTAAAGTATATATATTAAATTTAGGAGGTACTATAAATGAAAGCATTTGTAGATGAAAATACATGTATTTGTTGTGGACTATGTGAAGGGGTTTGCGGAGAAGTCTTTTCAACTGAAACAGGAGTGGCCGTAGCAGGTGAAGTTAATGCTGAACAAGAAGACGAAGTAAGAGAAGCATGTGACTCTTGCCCTGTTGGAGCAATTTCAATAGAAGAATAATAATATTATCACCAGAGATAATAATATTAGAAACATTTGGATAAAGGAGCAAAATATTATGGAAAATATATGTCTATGCAAAAAAGTAACTAAGGAAAAGATCGTGGAAGCTGTAAAAAATGGTGCAGATACTTATGAAAAAGTTCAAGAAGCAACTGGAGCAGGAACAGGCGGATGCCACGGTGGAAGATGTAAATCTAAAATATTAGAAATAATAGAAGAAAACTAGAAAATACTCCAAATCTATAAGGGACGTACAAAGTTTAGAGTGAAATAATCGAAATAAAGCTCTTATGTGTGGCTCGCTTGCTACAAAAATGAAGGTGTGAATTTTAAACATCAATGATTGTGCCCAAAACCGTTTGCTCCAATAACGAGTATTGGACAAACAATTTTGGAACAATCATTAATGTAAAAATTCTACATATTCATTTTTTAATGCAAGACACCGCCAACATAAGAGCTTTATTTCTTTGTTTCATCTAGATTCATAGTATTGACATTATTGCTCTAAATAAATATACTTTTAAATTAAAGAATAGTTATTTATATATGACGAATTGTCAAGCTAAGTGTTGCACTTAGCTTGACAA
>ENA-OXEC01000735-OXEC01000735.1-human-gut-metagenome-genome-assembly--contig:-NODE-735-length-9750-cov-6.27818_pt1 | contig 9750 bp, 7 predicted proteins | sample MGYA00249351_ERZ652235 | MGnify/ENA primary metagenome ERZ652235 (study PRJEB26925, sample SAMN05826906) | human gut metagenome | biome: ENVO:2100002; feature: ENVO:00000062; material: ENVO:00002003...
CAAGCGGAAGGTCTCCGTAAACCTCATCGGTGGAAACCTGGTGGTAACGCTTGATGCCGTAGGTACGGCATGCATCGAGCAGAGTCGTTGTTCCCATTACGTTTGTGCGGACAAAGCTCTCCGGATCAACAACGGAACGGTCAACATGGCTCTCCGCTGCGAAGTTTACAACGATGTCCGGTTTCTCTTTCTCGAAGAGATCGAATATGAATTTGCGGTCTGCGATATCGCCCTTTACAAATTTGTAGTTCGGCTTGTTCTCAACCGGTTTTAATGTCTCAAGGTTTCCCGCATACGTTAAGAGATCGAGGTTTACGATCTGGTACTCCGGGTACTTGTTTACCATATGGTGAATAAAGTTGCCGCCGATGAATCCGGCGCCGCCTGTTACGATGATCTTCATGTCTTTCGTTCTCCTTTATAAACTTATACTCTGATTTACAAGGTACAGTTGCACAGCTTTTTATAGTCTTTCCAATACACTCTCCTAGTGAAATTATTTTTCACAGTAAAACATTAATTACAATTCCAGCAACAATCAACAGAAGCGCAATCACTTTTTTTGTATTCATTTTTTCTTTAAAAATTGTAACACCAAAAAATGTAATATAAATATAGCTTGTTGCTTCCAGTAAAGGCCCCATCGAAAGTGGTATTCCACGATATGCAATGATGGATAAGAATGTAGTGCCTACAAATAATACATATGCAAAAATAACAAGCGGATTCATATATTCTTGTACAGGCGAATCATAGTGCTTCATTGCTGCTTTCTTCAGCATGACCTGTGATATTGCGCTAATAAATACACCAAACAGCAGGATTGCACTATAGAAAATCATAGTTGTATTCATTCTTATTTTACCTCGTTTGTCTCATTCGATGACTGAGCGTATAGTACTACTCCAAGCACAACTAACAATACTCCAAGAATTTTACCGATACTAATTGACTCATGGAAAAAGATCACTCCCCAAACTGTCCCCCAGACAACTGTAATTGCCTTATTGGCGAATGCAGTTGTTAATGGTATATGTTTAATAATTTGCTGCCAACCAATTGCATAAAAACCCAGCAATAAAATAATACAGCCATAATATATACAAAATGACAGACTAAGAAATTGCTGTTGAGCAGCCATTTTACTGCAAATACCGCTCATAGAATAAATCATCAGCATAATATGCAGCACTATATATATCTTCCATTTTTTCACAACTTATTTCCTCATTTTTTCGGCATATACGGTTCAATATCTTCGCGTTTTTCTGCCTTCATTATAAAGTATCCAAACCGGTTTGAACTATCACTGACCACATGATCGGTTATTGTCTCCACATGTTCATCTACAAGATATTCTGGATGATCCTTTTTTAATAGCTTTAAAGCTTCTACATCCTTCTGCTCAAAAATAAATCTAACACCTGCAGTACATGGAACCGTTTCAGAAGTTAAATCTGGGATTTCACCCATAGCGACCTGAATCACTGCTTTCACAAAGTCAATTCCCGTCGAAATAGATACTAATGAACTTCCTATGAAATCGCCGCCCATTCTGCCACCAATTTCGATAATCTTTATGTTTTTATTTTTATCGATTTTAATTTCAGAATGTGACGCACTATTTCTTATCATCAAACTATCTAATGCATGAAATACGACCTTTTTTACTTTACCTAAAAGTTCGGTATCTATCGGAGCTGGTTCAATATGCCCATTCTCAATAAAGTGCGGTGCACCTGTTGTATATTTCTCAGTTATTGCCAGAAAGTGATGTACTCCTCCATAACTGATGCATTCAACGCTATATTCCTGACCAGTCGCAAACTCCTCAACCAACGCAGCTTTTTCAAATCCCTGATCTGCTGCAATCTTAATTGCGTTTTCAAGACCTTGAAAACTTTCCAATTTTGTTATTCCTCTACTGCCAGAACGATCTAGCGGCTTTACGATAACAGGATAGGAAAACTGCAGCTTTGATAAATCTGTATCTGGAAAGACTTTTATACTTACCGGCGATGGATCTCCATTTTTCTCAAATCTCAGCCGCATTGCATGTTTATTGGTAGAATATTCTGTAGCTTCCAGCGTATTTCCGACAAGCCCCATATTTGCAGCAACATAATTTACCGTAATAGCTGCTAAGTCAGAAGCAATCGTGCAAATGCCACTAATTCCTATTTCGCGACATTTATTCAAGATTTCTTCTTTTTCCACAATGCTGATGGGATAAAAAAAGTCGGCACTCTTTTCTCCAACATCTCCTGCTGCCCATGCAAAAACATGCGTTTCTAATCCCATTGATTTTGCTTTTTGAATTAATGGTTCTTGTAAATATGAAGCGCCAATAATTGCCAGTTTCTTCATCACTGTCTCCAATCCATATCCTTTAATTTGTTTTTTCTCCAGCCTTTACAAGTTCTGACCAAAATCCGCTTTCCAGCTCCATTTTATAGTCTTTCATCATAGTAAGATAATCCGTATATTGGGGTTCAAATCCAAAATCACGTTTCGCTTTATCCATACTATACAAAAATGATGGCGTACTGTTAGGTTTCTCTGGTCTGTATACAATTTCGCTCTTTTTATTTCCGCCAAATACCTCAACAACCGCCTTCACCTGGTCTTCCAGATCCACCTGTATATGCCCTGTCATATTGTACAGGCCATATGTCTTGGGACTAGCAAGCGCCAAAACGTATGCATCTGCAGCATCTTTTACATAAATAATATCTCTCTTAATATGCGGATTTCCCCAAATTTCAATCGGCGCTCCGGCTTGTGCACTATCAATAAATGTTGCAATTCCTGACTTATGTGCTTTGCCATTTACGTAGATTGTTCCATGAGGACCAACTCCATAAACCGGTGGGAATCTAAACCATGCGCACTGCATATGATGCTGTTGATTATAATATTCCATGACATCATTTGCAGCATTTTTGCTGATAACATAAACCGCATGATCTCCGGTAAATTTAAAATTGCGCGGTTCATCTTCCGTAATTGGATATTTTTTCCCCCATGCACCAGATACGTCGCTATAACTGCAATTACTAATGACCTTTTTTATTCCATTTTTTCTGCAGTATTCTAATACATTAATAGTCCCTTGAACATTAACTTTAAAATATTCCTCGGCATTTTCATTTTTGTCCAAGTCGGCCTTTGCATTAGCAGGAAGAAGTCCTGCAAGTAAAATAATTCCTTCAACATCATCTGTAGGGAGTTTGTTGAAATCATTTTTGTTGGTAATATCCAGTTTAATGAATTCAGCACCCATAGAAACCAATTTCTTCCCCAGAACTTCATTTCTTCCAGTTGCAATAACCTTTTTCCCAGCTGCAAGAAATGCTTTAACTGTGTACATGCCAATGAATCCTGTTGCACCAATTACTATTACCATATTTCTACTCCTCGCTATTTAATGATTCTGCAATTACATATAATGGCCTGTTTTTTGCTTCATCAAAAATATTTCCTATGTAAATTCCGAGAATGCCAATTGCTGCCAATAAGGCTCCACCTACTAAATAAATCGATGCGACAATTGTTGTCCAGCCAAGCAATACATCCCCTACAAACAATGCTCGCACTACAAGATATAAAATATACGCAAATGAAATCAATGCGCTAATAAACCCCAGATGAATGGAAAACAGTAACGGTTTATTAGATTGTGAAGTAATAATTTCTAATGCCATTTTTATCTTCTTTTTTAAGTTGTACGAAGACTTCCCCTCAAATCGTGCATCAGCCTGTAAATCAATCGCTGTTTCCTTAAATCCTAACCAGCGGATGAACATCGTAAACGCCCGATTATGCTCTCGCATTTTACAGTAATTGTCGATTACTGTTCTCTTTGAAATACTAAAATTACAAATAGAACTGTCGAAAGTACCTTCTGTAAAATAATCATAAACCTTGTAAAAACATTTTGATAAAAATTTAGTTACAGGAGAATCGATTCGTTCAACACGTCTAGCAAAAACAACATCATATCCTTCTTGTGCTTTTTTATATAAATCCAAAATAGATTCCGGCCTATCCTGAAGATCGCAGTCCATTACAACGACCCAATCACCCTTGCTTTTATCTAATCCTGCAGTTATAGCCCTGATCTGTCCAAAATTACGTGAAAAGTGTATTCCTTTTACTCGAGAATCAAGTTTACAGATTCTTACTATTTCTTCCCATGAATTCTGAGGGCAACAATCATCCACCAGAACAATTTCAAATTCAGATGTTATCTGCTGCAGTGTTTCCACCAATCTGCGATGTAACTCTGGTAATGCTGCCCTGCATCCATATACTGGAATAACTACTGATATATCCATTAATTTATCTCCTTAAAAAATGACAGTACTGACTCAATAACTGTTTTTCTATCATTTTCTGTCAGACCATAATATAATGGGAGCCTTACCAAACGTTCACTTTCTTTTGTTGTATACTCATCATTACCATAAAAACGTCCAAATTTTAAGCCTGCCGGAGCTGAATGGAGCGGAATATAATGAAAGACTGCCTGTACATCTCGCGCTTTTAAGTAATTGATAAATTCCGTTCTTTGTTGTAAATCCTTCAACTTTAAGTAGAACATATGGGCGTTATGAATACAGTTCTGAGGCACCGTTGGCAATGTAACTTTATCTTCTATCTGAGAAAAAGCATTATAATAGGCGTTCCAAGTATCCATTCTATTTGAGTTAATTTTATCAGCATCTAACAATTGCGCCCATAAATATGCGGCATTTAGTTCACTAGGAAGATAGCTATCACCGAAATCTACCCATGTATATTTATCAACCTGTCCTCTGAAAAATTTAGCTCTATTGGTTCCTTTTTCTCTTAATATTTCTGCTTTCTCATTGTACATAGGATTATTAATAATCAAAGCGCCGCCTTCACCCATTGAATAGTTTTTTGTTTCATGAAATGAATAGCAGCCAAAATCTCCAATCGTACCTAATGCTTTGCCTTTATAAGAGCTCATGACACCCTGAGCTGCATCTTCTACTACTTTTAAATTATGGCGTCTTGCTATATCCATAATCGCGTCCATTTCACAGGCAACACCCGCATAGTGCACTGCAACGATCACACGAGTTTTATCTGTAATTGCCGCCTCGATTTTTTTCTCATCAATATTCATTGTATCTGGACGAATATCAACAAAGACTAACTTGGCTCCGGCAAGTACCGCAGATGTCGCCGTGCTCGAAAAAGTGTAACTTGGTAAAATAACTTCGTCACCTGGTTCGAGGTTACACAACAGCATTGCCATATCTAATGCTGTTGTGCCACTCGTTGTTAATAATACTTTTTGTGCACCAAATTTCTCTTCCAGCCATGCATTACACTTTTTCGTGAACGCACCATCGCCGCAAATTTTCTTGTTTGCAACAGCCTCCTTGATGTAGTTAATTTCGGTTCCCATGAATGGCGGAATATTAAAATTAATCATACGTTACCTCCCCTTTTTCTCTTGTTAAGTTTAACATATATAAACCATATCATCATAAATATTATTGATCCCACTGCCATTGACTTGCTAAGATATGCATGATAGGAAAATTGGATTTCATTTAGTCCTTCCTCAAGTGGAATCGCCATCATTCCTATAGAATCAATAATTTTCACATCATTCTCATTTACAGTAGCACTCCACTGTTTATTATACGGTATAGAAAAAAACGCATATCTATTTCCCGTAGTTTTTATCTTTGTATTAAAAGAAGTGGTACTATATTGAAAATCAGTGCTACTCTCCTCCCTACGATTTAATTTTTGTTTTTGTATTTTCTTTTCTGTAACTTCATTTTCGACAAAATCCATATCTGTATGAGACAATAGTTCCTTCACCTCATCTACGTCTTTCTCCGAAACAATTAACGTAGAAAGAGCTGCATAAGCTTTATTTTCTAAAGGTACTGAATTTAGTTCTTCGCTAGTCATGTATGAATCATATGTAAATCCTATTGGCAATGCAGATGTGTCTTCATATAAATATATATCTTTATTTCCATTGTTTTTTTTCTCTATCAGATTTAAATTGCGATTTTTATTTAGCATTACATAGTACCGGGTAGATACTAATGTATTTGTACCATTGGGTCCCACTGGCGAATTAGTTGTCCGTGGGGTACCTAACTCCTGATAAAATTTACTAATTGAACCAGATACCAAAGAAATAAAGCTCATTCGTGAAGGTAGATAATACATCATACCATAATTATAGTAATTATCATTAAATGCAATACGATAGGGTAATATCTCTTTATTATGCAAAACATTTGCAGGATATTGTAATTCATTTAATACTTGATATGTTTGATTTTCTTCTATCGCATGAGCTGAATCTCCCTTATACTCCGACAACATCATGCAATTGCAAAATACTGCAAAAAGTATTACACATATGGCAGTTTTTATCGCAATGACTTTACTATTTTGTACATATTTACAACTCAATAATATGGTGCATATCACCCCAATTACTGCGACCATTATGCGGATTTTAAATCTAAAGGCAGAATAAACTGGCAATGATCCATTTTCATCCCATTTCACAAAATTCACAACAAACCAATACCCCAGAATCAGCATTAACGCGATAAAACCTGATTCTTTTATTTTATATTTTTGTGTTTCATCCAAAACTCTGGCAGAGGCTAATGCCATAATTAATAACCCAAAAGCATACCACCTTCTATATGGATATGCCATCTCAATCATAAACATATTATTAAGGCAAGGAATTAGCGAAATCACCAGTTCTGCCGCCAATATTCTAGTAATCCAGTCCTTTTCTTTTTTTAAAAAATAAGCAAGTGCAAGTGTAATTCCTATCATTGGTAAATAAGCGGCATTTCCTGTCCAGTCAGTCTCTACTATTGAACTACTGTTTGACATTGTTTCGCCTGGAAGTACTAATGCGCGCAACCACAACATTATATTTATACTTGAAAAGCTCAATGCATCTTTTCCCAGTAATGAATCGTTTGTCAATCGTGAGCTTCCTGTTAAAATAAAAAATTGTGTTCCAAATGAGATTAACGCCATTCCAATTCCTAAAAAGCCTTCCCATACACATTCTAGAATTTTCCGAATATATTGAAGGTTCTCTATCAAAAAGTGAATAAAAAAATAAATCGCCAAAAAGAATACTTCCATGACTAAAGTACTCGGGCTGCTCAACGCTGTTATAAATATAAATATTGCAAATACTCCGCGATGATTTTCTAAAACCAATTCATCCAATGACCATAAAACAAATGGAAAGATGATAAATGCATCATTTATAAAATTAAATACAAGCATACATGCACTAAAGCCCGAAAATGCATATACGAGGCTTCCAATAAATGCACTGGATTCTTTTCTTACATATCGCTTTATATAAACGAACGCCCCTAGCCCCATTAATGCATAACGTAACATAACAAACCATGGTAATGCATATATAATAATATTTCTAGGTAATAGAGCATTTAACAAGGTTGTTGGATTAAACGCTCCTATACTACTTAATGACTGAACAGCATCTCCACCAAGATCAAAAAAATAATTCCAGCCAAAATCTCCAGCATAGATTGAATCATGAATAAAGTAAAGATACGGAATCGTTTCGGCATTAAAATCTTCGCACATTGTCAGTATTCCACCATTTTTCAAAATAAACGGTAAAATTATTATTATTGCAATAAAATAGTGAATTGCAAATATGTATGTTTTTTTTCTTATACAACATGTGCATTTATTGTTAAAGCTCTGCATAATATCCCCCTTATAAATAACGTATAATTAATTTTGCAAATTTTACAAATTCTTTAGGTTAGAATCGAAAATGATGTAAACGAAAGGGCAGTTCCATGCAATGTCAAAAACTGCTTTTTCGTTTACGCCATCATCGATTCTAGCCTAAAGAATTTTTTTTGCGACGTTAGCTTAATTATAGCAGTTATCTTGGTTCTTCTTTGGAAACAGATTCATCTGCAATTCGTGCGATTAGCACGAATCAGGCAAATCACACGAATGACACAGATATGGTCAGTCTACAGTTCAACGTTATTTCTGTTGGCATGCTATAAGGATCTCGCAACGAAAAATGTGTTGGCCATTAGATTTTTGTCTTGACAACTGACCCACTAAATACTGGACATGGCATAAATCTCCTTTGTTAAAATGGTTTCTGGTCAATTCCATTATACCAAACGGAATCGGTTTATGCCTTTTTTATTTATTGGCTGAAATATTGAATTTTCAAGGTTCAACACACCTTATTGGTGTGGGAAGTTTTAGTTATTTATAATCACTAAATGCCTTCATATTATTCTGTTCGATTGCCTTGTAATAGTCCGCATTTTCACGACCAATTCTTTCGCACGCAAGCTCATATGTTCTTTCAAATGTTCCTGTACTATCTAAGTCTTCCTTTGCATGTTTAATATAATATTCTTTAAACTCATCTTTTATTTTTCTTAATGCATACAGATGTGTCTGTATCTTGCACATCTGTAGCTGATCTGTTAAAAATCCATCATTTTGATCAGCAATCGATTTATTCAAATACTTAAAGATATCAAAATGAACATATAAACGCTCATCATCTGCAGCAACATCTTGTCCGGGTCTTGCAAGTCTATAATAATATAAATGTTCCGGAACCGCTATGACTGATTTAGCTGCTGCAAATGTTTCTACTTTAAACGGAAGATCATCAAATCTACGCAAGTCCGTATAAAAATGAATGTTATTCTTTTTAAGCATTTCTGCTTTATATATACCTCGCCAGATTGCAACACGACAATATGTAATTAAATTGAGTATTTCCTGCGTGTTTGTACTACCATCACAATATGGCACACCTAACGCATCATCTACACGTTTCTGTGTCTTCGTGTCTTCATAATACTCATTATATCCACAATAACTAATGTCATAGGATCCTGTCATGGCTGCACGCAAAAGTTTTCTATACATACTCTCGTCAATATAATCATCTGGATCAATAAAACCAATATACTTTCCCTTTGCGTGATCAAGTCCATATTGTCTAGCAGATGCACATCCTCCATTAGGTTTATCCAAAAGTCTAATTCTTGGATCTTGCTTTGCCCACTTCAAAACAACCTCTCTGGAATTATCTGGAGATCCATCATTTACAAACAAGAATTCTACATAAGGAGCCTTCCATGCTGTCACACTCTCAATACACTGATCAAGGTATTTTTCCACATTATACATTGGGAAAATAACACTTAATTCCACATCTTCATTTTCACTACTATCCCATTCTAAAATCTGATCTGCCTTACCCCATCTACGTGTTTTAATCAAAATATGTACCGCAGAATTTTTATAAGCTTCCCATACTTTGAAAGCTGTTATATAATCTTTCCATAAATCCGCTAATAGATATGCAGGCTTCCATTTATTCACATTCAATAATAAATCCGCTTTAATCCACTCTGCACATAATGCCCAGTTTCCATCCATTCCATTAAACGTATTTATATCCATGAATGCAATTAATATAGATATGTTAAAAGACATATAATTCTTATCATACTCTAACTGCTTTCGCATTTCTTTTATTTTGGAATCTGAAAATGGATTAATCACTATTAAATGATCAATACTAATATCCTTAACAAATTCTCTCAAATTTTCGTATGTATATTTATTTCCAATCAGTAGTGCTACATTTTTTATTTCTGGATTGGAGTTTAAAAAGCAACTTATTTC
>ENA-OXEC01000740-OXEC01000740.1-human-gut-metagenome-genome-assembly--contig:-NODE-740-length-9699-cov-6.22034_pt1 | contig 9699 bp, 9 predicted proteins | sample MGYA00249351_ERZ652235 | MGnify/ENA primary metagenome ERZ652235 (study PRJEB26925, sample SAMN05826906) | human gut metagenome | biome: ENVO:2100002; feature: ENVO:00000062; material: ENVO:00002003...
ATCAAGCGTTACCACCAGGTTTCCACCGATGAGGTTTACGGAGACCTTCCGCTTGACCGCCCGGATCTCTTCTTCACAGAGGAGACACCGCTCCACACATCCAGCCCGTATTCTTCCTCCAAGGCAAGTGCAGACCTCTTTGTTCTCGCTTACCACAGAACATACGGACTTCCGGTGACGATCTCCCGCTGCTCCAACAACTATGGTCCGTACCATTTCCCGGAGAAGCTGATCCCGCTTATGATCAGCCGTGCTCTTGCTGACGAGGCGCTTCCGGTATACGGAACAGGCGAGAATGTCCGCGACTGGCTCCATGTTTCCGACCACTGTGAGGCCATCGACCTGATCATCCACAACGGACGTGTCGGTGAGGTTTATAACGTCGGCGGACACAATGAGAGAACAAACCTTGAGGTCGTTAAGACGATCTTAAAGGCATTAAATAAGCCGGAGAGCCTCATTAAATTCGTAACAGACCGCCCGGGCCATGACAGACGTTACGCCATCGACCCGACAAAGCTTGAGACAGAGCTTGGCTGGAAGCCGAAATACAACTTTGATACCGGTATCCAGCAGACGATCCAGTGGTATCTGGACAACGAAGACTGGTGGAAGCACATCTTAAGCGGGGAGTACAGCAATTACTTTGATAAGATGTACGGCGATCGTCTTGGAAAAAACTTAAAGTAGATGGTTGTAACTGTGGCTAAATTGAATCAGCTTGAGTATTACAAGGTTATAGAGCAAACTGCGGATTAGTTCGATTGTTGCAAAAGATTTGAAAAGTATATGCGACTATATTGCTGAAGAAAATGAAGGATATGCTGTGGAAACGATAAAAGAAATTTATGGTAAGTTTGAAAATCTTCAAATATTTCCGGAAATGGGTTCAAATCTCTCCAAACGAGTTAGTTTCCAGACAAACTATAAATATGCAATATGGGAAGATTATGTAATTTTGTACAAAGTTTGTAATGATTATGTGAAAATTTATCGTGTGATTAACCGATATCAGGACATCATGAGAATTTTCGATTGATAATGTAAAGAGCTTGTTTAAAATACGAGGAAAAAGAAATGGGAAAAGTTATTTCTATTATTAACATGAAGGGCGGAGTGGGTAAAACAACGCTTAGTATAGGCATTGCGGACTACTTATCAGAAATTGGAAAAAAAATTTTATTGATTGATGCAGATCCACAGTTTAACGCAACTCAGGCATTGATTGATTATTACAAGAATGAAGATTACGAAAGCGAAGAAAATTTTTATAATACAGAAATTCTGCCCAAGGAAAAGACAATATATAGACTGTTTAAACCTCAGACTGATATGATGCATTTGTATAACACGCCAACAGCAGATGACTTAATTATAAACTTAAAAAATAACTTAGATATTTTATGCGGTGATCTGAATTTGGTTTTGGTTAATAAGGTAAGTGATCATACATTTGTTCGTAGAATTCGTAATTTTATTGAGGATAATTCTTTGAAAAAAGAGTATGAATATATTATTATAGATTGTCCACCTACATTAACAATATATACAGATAGTGCTTTGATGGCCTCAGACTATTATCTTATTCCTAATAGGATAGATCGATACTCGATTGTAGGAATTGATTCATTACAAAAGGCGGTACATAATTTAATTAGAGAAGAACGCATTGATCTAAAGTGCATTGGCTTAGTATATACGATGGTCACTGATTCTGTGAAACAGGAAAAATTAAAAACAAATTTTGAAAATAAAAAGGCAGTAAATGATATTGATATTTTTGCTGCGAAAACATCAGTAGTAAATAATATTCAATATGGAGTGGCTGGACCAATTCCTACAAAATACCGTGCTTCGAAAAATGACATAGAAGCTATTAGTTTAGAACTTCTTGAGCGGTTGGAGGATATATAAAGGATGTATAGAGAATTAATTTTATTCAGAAATGAACTAAAAAACAAATCCATACCCAAGTATAAAATTATAGGAATTGTATCTGAATTACTTTTATCAAAACAGATATTTGCAAAAAATATAGATATTGAGGAATTTTTAAGTGATGTGTTTGGAATGAAATTTAAGGCTTATTTATACAAATCACGAACCATGCTTGTTGCAAGGATTACTAAGGAAATTATTACATTAGAAAAAGATAATGGATATAAAAATAAGCTATATAAATTCGTCCAGAAGAAAATTGATGAGTTGAAAGATAATGAAAAGGAAGAGAAAAATCAGTTAGATGGATGGATTTAATTATGACCATGGATATGACGTACATTGAATGTAAAACAATTAAGTTAAATATAAAACAATTTCTTAATAAAATACAAGAAATGTCATATGAGCAACAGTTCGAGTGTACTCAAAAGGATCTTGATTTTTTTTCAGTCATTGCTAAACATATTGTATTTTTTAAGTACTTGTATGAAGGAGCACAGGGTACATATTTTTATAAGGTAATGATTTCGGACTTATATTATATGATATTGAGTATAATAAAAAATGAAATGAGATATATGTATGTAAATGAGAGGTCCATCATTGAAAATTATATGCGTGCAATAATGGATGTTCCGCTTGAAAAGAGTCGTGTAACAGAATCTATATTTCAAGAAATGAATACTAAAAATTTTCAGTGTAGCTTTACAAAAACAGAGTATTCATTAATAAAAAATGAATATGCAACTTCTTGTAAATATATTCATGGAGGAGATGTTTTGAACGATAATTTGGCATATGTATTGGATGAATGTATAAACAATAACTTTGCAATTAAAGAACGAGGCCAATATTATACTCGCCTGCAGAATGTTTTGAAAATATTCGATAAACTCATAATTGCTGAAAAATCATTGTATATAAGCGGATGTTATCATAGAAAAAAATCCATTATGGAATACTTAGTTGGAGAAAATCAAGTCGAGTTATTATTTGAAATTTTAAATAAAGGATAAAGTGGGAAATACAAAAGAGTGGAAGCAATAATCTGGATCGCAGCAGCGATCATTGTATATTTTACAGGGACCGGAAAGAAACAGGGGCAGGGAAAGGAGCGGAAAGAGAAAGTTTATCTCGGCTGTTCTCTATTCGCAGCGCTATGCTGTGAATTCGCGATCAAGGTGGTGTTCCATATCCACTACCTGTCGATATGGCTGATCCTGACGTATGCGCTGATCGCGGCACAGTGCAGCCGGATGTTGTGGATCTTCATTTGCATACCGGAGAAACAGAAACAGGTTTATTCCATGTCGATGAAGATGGCGGTCGGCATGGGGATCCTGGCGTTTTATTATGTGAATCTTTCGCGTGATGTGATCGGCGTCACGAAGATCGCAAACCAGTTCCCACCGGTGAGTACGGGGATGGCGGATCTCATGATCCTTGCGGCGACTGCGATCTGGATTTATGGAACGGATGTGCTCCGGAGGTTTCAGGAGTGCGCGAGAGCGCTTTGCTGGATCTTTCTGGCGATCACTCCGTTTCTTGCGTTTTTCCTCGAGGAACTCTGCTGGAACCCGTCGGTGACGGGAATCAGCCTTTTAAACGGGGAGCTGAATGTCCTGATCTATCTGATTCTGGAAGTACTGTTTGTGTGCCTGATGCAGAAAGGGATGCTCGGGCTTCAGACGTTGTATATCTTTGCGTGGCTTGTCGGTGCGCTCAATTATTATCTCTTGAAGTTCCGCGGGCAGCCGTTCCTTGCAACGGATATTTTTGCACTGCGGACGGCCATGTCGGTCGCAGGACAGTATACGTTTGAGGTCGCGGAGGAGCTGGCGTTTACGTTTCTAATCCTGTATTTTCTGTTTACCTGTATGTGGGCGCTTGGAAAGATGGATATTTTTCAGAAGAGAACGGGAAAGAAACGGATCCTGATAAAGGGCTGCGGAGCGATCGGGGCAGCTGCGGCGTTGTTTTTCTGGATTGGCAGCTATGATTTCCCGGATACTTACAATATAGGTATTGATTTCTGGTGGCAGGCGAATACATATCAGGCGACCGGTTTTGCTCCGGCATTTATCTCGTTCTGGCAGAGGATGAAGATCAGTAAGCCGGATGGGTATACGGAGCAGAGTGCGGAACAGATTTTTGATGAGTACGGGGCGGCGGAATCTCCTGCGGAAACGGAGAAGAAAGATACCGGCGAGCAGCCGATGATCATTACGATCATGAATGAATCGTTCAGTGATCTGAGTGTTCTGGGACCGCTCGCATGTACGGAGGATGATCTTGCGTTTTTCCATTCGCTGAAGGATGATCCGCATACGATCGAGTATGGATGGGATTATGTTTCGACCCGCGGCGGCGGAACGTCCACGACGGAGTTCGAATATCTGACGGGGGATTCAATGACCTACACAAACGGGATCAATCCGTATTCCAGCTTTGATTTCACGAATGTGCCATCCATGGTCTCGATCTTAAAGGAACAGGGCTACCACACGATTGCGATGCATCCGGAAAATCCGGAGAACTGGCGAAGAAGTGTTGTGTATCCGAAGCTCGGATTTGATGAATTTTTATCGATCAGCTCGTTTGAGGACAGCGAGCGGACGGTCTGGAACCGGGCGTCTGATCTTGGGGATTATCAGAAGCTGATCGAGGTCTATGAGGAGCAGACGGAGCCGACTTTTATTTTCAATGTCACGATGCAGAATCATGGCGGATATGACGGGATAGGGGAGCTGAAGCCGGAGGAGATCGTTGATGTCGATGAGGAATACAGTGGGTATTCGGATCTTCAGATGTATGAGTCGTTGATCGCGAAGTCGGATCAGGCGCTCTCGTATCTGATCTCCTATTTTGAGCAGGTGGACCGGCCGGTACTTATCTGTTTCTTCGGGGATCATCAGCCGGCGCTGAATGGGGACTTTGAGAATGCACTCAGGGAAGCCGGGAGAGAGGACACGGATACGGATCTTACGATGACGGAGAAGATCTATACGGTGCCGTATTTTATCTGGAGCAATTATGAGATCCCGGAGGATTATTCGATGAAGAATTCCCGGGGAGAAGATGTGATCAGCACGAATTATCTCGGGACGCTGGTCCGGAAGTATGCGGGGCTGGAGCTGTCCGCGTATGACCGTTACCGGATGAACCAGAGAGAGCAGATCCCGGTGTTTAATTTCGCCGGATATATGACCGCGGATGGGGACTGGTATGATCTCTGGGCGGAGAATAGTTACAGGGAATGGATCGAGAGGTACCGGACGGTGCAGTATTATGCGTTGTTTGATAGGAAGAGGAATGGGAGGTATTTTGTGGGGGAGTGAAGAATTCCTATTCTTGCAATCAACATTCCCCTATGATAAAATATAGTACAGTATATTCGTAGGAAGAGGTAGATGAGATCCTATAATCCGAAGATTGTTATACAGGCTGAAGAATGATGATGAATTAGGATAAAAATATTAAATCACAAAGCAGACCATACGAAAGCTTATACGGTCTGCTTTTGTCTCATAATGGATCAAAAAGATGTGATGCTGCTGTAGGAGGTGACGGGCGCATATGAAAATAAAAAAGCTGACTTTGAGTAATTTCATGGCTTTTGAAAACTTACAATTGGATTGGTCGGATAATATTAATGTTATCTGCGGAGAGAACAGTACCGGAAAGACAACATTACTGAAGGCGATGTATTCTCTTATTAAACCTTTAAATGAAGTAAATCGTGAAAATTTGACAAAAGAGATGGAAGAGCAGTATTTTGTGAAAAAAATGCAGGGAGTTTTTCGGCCGGATGAAATGAAACTGGGGCGTTTGGTGAGTCGAAAAAGAGGAAACAAGAGAACAGATTTTTCGGTGGATCTTGATAAAAAACAGAAAGTCTCGGCTGGATTTAGCCGTGGACAGGCGAATCATGCAGATATCAATATTATAAAAAGCAAATCTGCGGAGAAATATGAAGCGATTTACATTCCAACAAAAGAAATGATCTCTACGGTGGAACATTTCGTGACACTATATGAGGAGTATCATATTGACTTTGAGGAAATGTATTACGATCTTGCAAAACTTTTGGATCGTCCTCTTTCCAAGGGACCAAATACAAATGAGCAGAATCAGATTTTAAGCAGTCTGGAAGATATTATGAAAGGTAATATCGTGCAGAGAGATAAAAAGTTTTATTTTAAAATAAAAGGTGAAGGCGAATTTGAGATGGGATTGCTTTCTGATGGGTACAGAAAATTATCGATGATCATCTATATGATTCTGTCGGGGAGTCTGAACAGGAATACGATCTTGTTCTGGGACGAGCCGGAGACGAATATGAATCCGAAAATGATTCGCCCGATCGTGCAGGCACTGGTTGCCCTGGCGCAGATGGGGGTACAGGTTTTTGTATCAACGCACGATTATTTTATTCAGCAGGAATTTAATATGGTTGCATCTTATCCGGAACTGAATCCATCGAAGCTGGATGTGCGCTTTTTATCTTTATACAGGGATGAAAAGACACATGATGTCCACTATGAGATGACTCATTCGGCTTCAGACCTTGCGCATAATGCGATTATGCAGGAGTTTGATGCGATGTACGACAGAGAACAGAGGATTATTTATGGTAATTAAAGAAGAAAGCGGATTGAAATTTGGTTTTCCCGAAAAAAGCATAGTGATCAAGTTTGATGATACGTTATTTTATCGAGATTATTTCAATAGATTTCCAGGATCAAAGGGTGTCGATTTTGTTTCTGTAAGTCCGAATCAGATTGCATTTATAGAGGTGAAAAACTGCAGAGGTGATGAGGGTAATTGCAGATGGAGAATTGCACCGGATAACAAGAAAAAGGAAACAGCCAGTACAACTCTTGATCTTACAGGAAGAGATAGTCTGGATATTGAAGTAACACAGAAAGTAGCTATGACAATAGCTTCCATAATCGGAGCAAAGTCATTCGGGGATAAAAAAGATTGTCTGAGTGAATTTGACAAGTTTATCCAGTTTTTGTCATCTGAATCGTTTTCGGATGACTCAAAAAAGAAATATGTAATCTTGTTTCTGGAAGGAAATTTTGGAAGTAAAACGCGCAGCAAAAAGATGATCATGCAGTCATTACAGGACAGTATGAACCGGAAGCTGAGATGGTTCAATTGCAGAGTATCTGTTGTTGATTCTGATTCGTATGATCCGAAAGTGTTTCAGATTACAAGTTAAGGGAAGGTCGCTTTAAGCTTATTTTGAATCATATAATGTTAAGCTGTGGATGGTTTAGATTGTTGGCGAAGACAAAGGAAATAAATTATCAGGAGAACATCACAAAATGAAGAATGTAACACTTGTTATCATGGCCGCTGGGATCGGCAGCCGTTTTGGCGGCGGAATTAAACAGTTGGAACCGGTTGGACCGAACGGAGAGATCATTATGGATTATTCGATCCATGATGCGTTGGAAGCGGGATGCAATAAGGTTGTATTTATTATCCGAAAGGATATCGAGAAAGATTTTAAAGAGATCATCGGAAAGAGGATCGAGAAGCTGGTTCCGGTAGAGTATGCATACCAGTCGGTGGATGAGCTCCCGGGAGGTCGGAAGAATACATGGGGAAGAACGAAGCCGTGGGGAACCGGACAGGCGGTCCTTTGCGTGAAGGATATCGTGAAGGAACCGTTTATCGTGATCAATGCGGATGACTATTATGGCAAAGAGGCGTTTGTAAAACTGTATCAGTATATGACAACGGAAATGGACGTGGATGCGCCGGTTTATGATATCTGCATGGCAGGATTTATTCTTTCCAATACGCTGAGCGAGAACGGCGGCGTGACTCGCGGTGTCTGCACGGTAGACGGGGACGGATATCTGCAGCGCGTGACGGAGACGTATGAGATCCGGATGAAAGATGGAGAGTTGACGGCGTGCGATGATGAAAAGAAACCGTTTTCCGTAAATGCCGGTCAGCATGTTTCGATGAACATGTGGGGACTTCCGCCGAGATTTTTGGAACTGTTAGAGGGCGGATTTGCTGAATTCCTGGACGAACTTGGCGAGGATGCCATGAAAAAGGAGTATCTGCTCCCGAAGATCATCGATAAGTTTTTAGCGGAACAGAAGGCCCGTGTGAAGGTCCTGGAGACGGGAGACCGGTGGTTTGGCGTTACTTATAAGGAGGATAAGCAGGTGGTTGTGGACTCGATCCGGGAGCTGATCGCGAAGGGCATTTATAAGGACGAACTGTTTTCATAATGGTTACAGGTCGGCGGAAAAGATTTGATCGGTCCGGGAATGCGTGAAGTGGGCAGAAGTGTTTTGATGGCTGCTTGCGGCCACAGGTAAGATAAAAATTAAATAATTTTGTGAAGGAGAGAGAAGATGTACGATTATTTAGTAGTGGGCGCCGGTCTTTACGGTGCTGTGTTTGCACATGAGGCAAAGAAACATGGGAAATCAGTTTTAGTGATCGATAAGCGTCCGAATATTGCGGGAAATGTTTATACGGAGGATATCGAGAAGATCCATGTACATAAATACGGTGCGCATATTTTCCATACGAACAACCGGAAGGTATGGAATTATGTCAACCAGTTTGCGGAGTTCAACCGTTTTACGAATTCCCCGGTGGCAAATTATCATGGGGAGCTGTATTCGCTGCCGTTTAACATGTATACATTTAATAAGATGTGGGGCGTTGTAACGCCGGAGGAAGCGGCTGCAAAGATCGAGGAGCAGAAGAAGGCGGCCGGGATCGCGGAGCCGAAGAACCTCGAGGAGCAGGCGATCAGCCTGATCGGAACGGATATCTATGAGAAGCTGGTAAAGGGATATACTGAAAAACAGTGGGGCAGACCGTGTTCGGAGCTTCCGGCATTTATCATCAAGCGTCTTCCGGTGCGCCTGACGTTTGATAATAACTATTTTAATGCGTTATATCAGGGAATTCCGATGGGTGGATATACGAAGATGGTTGCGAATATGCTGGATGGAGTTGAGGTGAAGCTTGGCGTGGATTATCTGGCAGAGAAGGAAGCGTATGACGCAATGGCAGAGAAAGTGATCTACACGGGCGCGATTGATGCGTATTTTGACTTTAAGCTTGGCGCATTGGAATACCGTTCCGTCCGCTTTGAGACTGAGCTTCTTGATAAGCCGAATTTTCAGGGCAACGCGGCTGTGAACTATACGGATGCGGAGACTCCGTGGACGCGTATCATTGAGCACAAGTGGTTTGAGTTTGGAAAAGATGATGAAGGAAACGAGATCCCGAAGACGGTGATCAGCCGTGAGTACAGCTCCGAATGGAAGCCCGGAGATGAGCCGTATTACCCGGTCAATGATGAGAAGAATGGAAATCTCTATGCGGAGTACAAAAAGCTCGCAGAGGGCGAGCAGAAGGTCGTATTCGGTGGCCGTTTAGGTGAGTATAAGTATTATGATATGGATGCGGTGATCGCATCGGCGTTGGAGATGTGTGAGAAGATGCTGTAAATGGAAGGGAAATCTCCTGCCAGAGCAGGTAGAAAAGTTTGCAATACAGAGCCGGTTCCGGGTGAGGGACCGGCCCTATTGTTTAGGAGCTTCCTTTTCTTCATTGCGGGCTTTTGCATCGAAGACGCTATTGTATGGACCGCCGGAAAATGATATAATCGGGATAACTGTCGTCGGACAGGAAATAAAAATTTGAAAGACAGGAAGATTTATATATGCTGTCTCTTATACACATCTCCGAGCCCACGAGACATGCGCAGAT
>ENA-OXEC01000742-OXEC01000742.1-human-gut-metagenome-genome-assembly--contig:-NODE-742-length-9684-cov-6.337_pt1 | contig 9684 bp, 7 predicted proteins | sample MGYA00249351_ERZ652235 | MGnify/ENA primary metagenome ERZ652235 (study PRJEB26925, sample SAMN05826906) | human gut metagenome | biome: ENVO:2100002; feature: ENVO:00000062; material: ENVO:00002003 | host...
CAGATGTGTATAAGAGACAGAGGATGATCCGGCCGTAACGGACGCAGTAGGGGAGAAGGATCTCATCAGCACCTAAGAGTCTTGCCATCGGGGCTAAAAGAATCTCACCGCCTACCGTAAAGAAGAAGCCCACCGCGATCAGAACGTAGACGAGGAGGGAAAAGATCTCCTTTGCCTTTTTTTCATTCCCGGTTCCGAAGGTCAGAGCCACCAGAGCACTGCCGCCGCTGCCGGTCATAAAGCCGATGGCACCGAGGATCATGAGAAACGGCATAATGATATTGATGGAGGCGAAGGCCTCGGAACCCACAAAGTTCGAGACGAAAACACCGTCCACAACACCGTAGATGGACGTTAAAATCATCATGACGATAGACGGAAACGTGAACCGCAGGAGTTTTTTGTAGGTAAAGTGGTCGGAAAGCGAAATATTCATCGTGTGCCCTTTCAGTTTTTTTACTGTGTCTGCCCGCGGGGGAAAATCGTGTCTTTTCTATCGGACAGTTTTACAGTTATGAATGTACGAAATCGTACGTAGAATCATAGTACGATTACATACATATGTCAAGAAAAACTTTGCATCCTGTCCCACGGAAGAACTTAGCATCCAGTCTCACAGATATGAACTTTGCGTCCTGCCTCACGGAGGTTCGCCTCGAATTAAGATGGAAATCTCACAGAATGAGTTTTTACACAGATTTTACATTCTTTTACCGGAGCGTGATTGTTCGTTTCTTTTTTCTGCTATATGATATAGAAGTGAAAATGAGAGAAAAAAGAAAGAGCAGTCACGAGCTGGGTCGACTGCGGCAGAGGAAAAAGAATATGACATATAAGGAAATCAAGAAAAACGAGGAAGTTTTAGCTTACCTGAAAAAAGGAAACGACAATCTGGGGACTATGGGATTTACAGATCATTCGGACGTGCACTGCGCGATGGTTGCGGAGCGGGCAGCAATGATCTTAAAGAAATTCGGTTACTCAGATCACGATATCGAGCTGGTGAAGATCGCCGGTTTCATGCATGATATGGGAAATGCGATCAACCGGCATGCTCATGCGGAGTATGGTGCCCTTCTGGCATCCCAAATCCTGGAAAAGACGGATCTTCCGATCACAGACCGCGCGATCATCGTCTCCGCGATCGGAAACCATGATGAGTCAACGGGCGGAGCCGTAGATCCGATCTCCGCGGCGCTCATCATCGCCGACAAGACGGATGTACGCAGAAACCGCGTCCGCCAGAAGGAGATGGCATCCTTTGATATCCACGACCGTGTAAACTATGCGGTTACAGAGGCAAAATTAAAGGTAAATGAGGAAAAGAAAGTGATCACCCTGAACTTAAAGATCGACGAAAACATCTGCTCCATGCTGGAGTACTTCGAGATCTTCTTACAGCGCATGCTCATGTGCCGTCGTGCGTGTGAAATGCTCGGAGCGAAATTCAAGATGACGGCGAACGGAAGTAAGATCGTATAAAATAAAATATGGAATATGCATCAGAGACACTCTTGGAACAGACCGTAATTGGCCTGTGCTGAGAGTGTTTTTTGTAACAGGAAATTCGGGGGGAGTTCTCCGATGAAAAAAGCACGAATGTGCCAATGATGTGCATTCACGCGAGGCTGTAGGTTATCGCAAGCGACTGCACGAGACACCCGAATGTGCCAGGGCATATTCTTTTTGAGCATTTTAATTCTGATATTCGAAAAAATATTTTTTACCGCAACATTTTCGTTCGGCTGGTTGTATATAGGGTAGAAAGGCAAAAATGCCGGAATCAAAAGGAAGAATTGTGAGGGAATCAATATGTATAAGAAGAATTTAGTAATGCTTGCAACAGTAGTTATGATGGCAGCTTTCGTAAGCGCCTGCGGAAATGGAAAACAGGAAATATTTGAAAGTGAGAATCATGAAAAAGCCTGGCTTCTGCGAGTAGCTGCGAACTTGAGCAAAAACAGGATCAGGTATAATAAACTTCGGGAGACGGATGAACTGAATGATGAGCTTTCCGCGGCAGTAGGTTTCCCGGTAAACGAAGTGGAGGGACTCCCGTTTTCTGTTGAAAAAGAGGTATACATCTCCTACTGGGGAGAGATGGCGCAGATCGAGTATACCGGAGAAGGCGAGACGGCCGTATTCCGAAAGGGCACGGGAACGGATGATGTCTCTGGAGATTATAATGTGTATTCCAGCGTAAAAGAAATTATGGTTGGAGCGAATCCTGTGACATTGAAAGGCGAGAATAATGTATTCACGCTGGCTGTCTGGACAGATGGGAATTACTCGTACTCTTTGGATATTTCCAAAGGATTAAGTGAAGATGAATGGAGTGAAATGATTCAACTTGCATGTGTAAATGCCAGATGGTAAAATGAAGAAAACAGCACAGGGAAAGGAGGAGACACATATGACAGAGCTTTTGAAACTTCCGGTAGGAATCGAAAATTTCGAAGAAATAAGAAGAGATAATTTCTATTATGTAGATAAAACAAAATTGATCGAACAGCTTTTGAGCCAGTGGGGAAAGGCTAACCTATTTACACGCCCGCGGCGTTTCGGAAAGTCACTGAATATGAGTATGCTCCGCAGCTTCTTTGAAATTGGGGCGGACCCTGAACTTTTCCGGGGATTGTATATTTCGCAGAAGTCAGCACTATGTGAAAAATATATGGGTCAGTTTCCTGTGATCTCCATTAGCCTGAAAGGTGTAAATGCCAGTGATTTTTCAGGTGCCTGCAGCAGCCTTGTAAAAATCATGAATGCAGAGACGAGGCGGGCATTTATTTCCCTGGATAGCCAGAAACTCAGTGATGTCGACAAAAAGCTGTTTGAGGAATTAATGGACCGCGGTATGACGCAGGATACACTTGTATACAGCTTAAAAGAACTTTCAGAATTGCTCGAACGAAGCTATGGCAGAAAAGTCATTGTCCTTATTGATGAGTATGATGTTCCGCTGGCAAAGGCAAATGAGAATGGATATTATGACGAGATGGCATTGCTGATTCGGAACTTATTTGAGAATGTTCTGAAAACAAATGATAGTTTGAAATTTGCGGTTCTGACCGGGTGTCTGCGTGTAGCGAAGGAAAGTATATTTACAGGACTTAATAATTTTAAAATATTTCCAATCACAAAAGTTGCATTTGATGAATATTTCGGTTTTACAGACGATGAAGTGAGAGATATGCTTCACTATTACGAATTGGATTCGGATTATGAAACAGTAAAGAACTGGTATGATGGATACCGATTCGGAAAAGCGGATGTTTATTGTCCGTGGGATGTGATCAATTATTGCAGTGACCATATTGAAGATCCATATCTTCCGCCTCAGAATTATTGGCTGAACACAAGCGGAAATGAAATGATCTACCACTTTATTGATGGACTGGAAGATCAGACGGGAGTAACGAAAGAAGAACTGGAACTTCTTGTCAATGGTGGTTCGGTTCAAAAAAATATTAATCAGGAGCTTACCTATAAGGAATTGTATTCATCTATGGACAATCTCTGGAGTACTTTGTTTATGACAGGGTATTTAACGCAGAGAGGGGAACCGGATGGAAACCGATATGATCTGGCAATTCCCAATCAGGAGATCCGCAACATCATCACAGAACATATTTTGCAAATGTTCCAGAAGAATGTAAAGAACGATGGAACGATGGCCGATTCATTCTGCAGCGCATTGGAAGCGGGAAACGCAGAACAGGTAGAAGCTCTATTTACAGAATATATGAGACAGACGATCAGTATCAGAGACACTTTTGTACAGCACTCGCGGAAAGAAAACTTTTATCAGGGAATCCTGCTTGGAATTCTGAGTTATAAGAGTGATTGGATCGTCAGATCCAACCGGGAATCAGGGGAAGGATTCAGTGATATTACGATCCGGATCTCAAATTCTGGCACAGGAATTGTTATTGAAGTAAAATATGCGGAAGCAGGTCATGAGGAGGAAATGGTTCAAAAAGCGTTAAGGCAGATACAGGATAAAGACTATGGATATGAATTTCGTCAGGAAGGTATAAGAAGAATCTTGTACTATGGAATTGCATGCAACAAAAAAGTGTGCAGAGCAGAGGTACTGGAAGTATAGAAATTGTGAAGCCCCATCATATGAAATTTACACCGATTGACCGAACCCCTGGGAGAGGAACTCCCCTTATGATATCCCCTGAAACAGATTTTATGGATCTGTTCCGGGGGATTGTTTTTAATATCATAGGATTAAAAAAGCAACAAATATATTAGTTACGATCAAAAAGGAAAAAATTTCAGGATAAAATAGGGAAAAGATCAAAATATATTTGTGCACATCGTATAAAAGCATAGAAATATATTAGTAAAAACATGAGAATATGCTTAATATAAGCGCATATCAGTTGACACATATTGGAAAATATCGTATAGTAAATATATTAGTAGAACAATGTGAGGAAAGGGCAGCACCCTAAGGAGGAAAAACTATGAAAATGACATTCCGCTGGTACGGCGAAGATAGTGATCCGATCAAATTAAAACAGATCCGTCAGATCCCGGGGATGACCGGGTTGATGGGCTTACTTGATTATAAGGCAGCAGGCGAGGTATGGACAGAAGAAGAGATCAAAGCATATATGGAGCATGTCCATGCATCCGGTCTTGAGTGTGAAGTCATCGAGAGCGTAAACGTTCACGAGGATATCAAGATGGGACTTCCGACAAGAGACAAATATATCGAGAATTATATCACCACGATCCGTAACCTCGCAAAATACGGCGTAAAGGTAATCATTTACAACTTCATGCCGGTATTTGACTGGTTAAGAACAGATCTTGCAAGAGAGATCCCGGAGGATGGCTCCAACAGCCTGTACTTTGACGAAAAGGATCTTGGAGAGATGACTCCGCTTGATATTGTAAAGAAAACAGCAGGAGACAGCAATGGCTTCTCCCTTCCGGGCTGGGAGCCGGAGCGCCTTGCAGAGCTTGAAAAGACATTAAAACAGTATGAGAATATCACAGCAGATGATCTTCGCAGAAACTATAAGTATTTCCTTGATGCGATCATTCCGGTATGTGAAGAGGTTGGTGTCAAGATGGCATGTCATCCGGATGATCCGGCCTGGCCGATCTTCGGTCTTCCGAGAATCGCTCACAGCCAGGAGGATTTCGATAAGATCTGCGCTCTGCATGATTCACCGGCAAACGGACTCTGCCTTTGCACTGGTTCACTTGGATCCAATCCGGACAACAATATCCCGGAGATCATCCGTCACTTTGGTGAGATGAATAGAATCAATGCAATGCATGTCCGCAACGTAAAATTCCTCGGATACCACAAATTCCGTGAGGCATCCCACCTTTCCTCTGACGGATCCCTGGATCTTTACGAGATCATGAAGGCGATCTACGATACATGCCCGGATACATATATCCGTCCGGATCATGGCAGAATGATCTGGGATGAGATCGGCAGACCGGGATATGGTTTATATGACCGTGCACTCGGTGCAACTTATCTGAACGGACTCTGGGAAGCGATCGACAAAAATGCCAAAGCTTCTGAGAAATAATCTGTAATCATAAACTGTTATACGAAAAAAGAAAGCGTGGCAAATATGAAACTGACATTAAATGGAATCAAAGAGACAGCTGCCTGGGAAGCAGCAGGAATCAAGCTTCCGTCCTATTCGATCGAACAGGTGGCAGAGGAAACAAAAAAAGCACCGGTATGGGTTCATTTCGGTGCGGGAAATATTTTTCGTATCTTTATCGGCGGGCTTGCTGACCGTCTGATCGCACAGGGAGAAATGAAAAAAGGAATCACCTGTGTGGAGACTTTTGATTTTGACGTAGTGGATAAGATTTACAAGCCATATGACAATCTGGTTTTGGCTGTCACTTTAAAGGCAGACGGTTCTACAGATAAGCAGGTGATCGGTTCCCTTGCGGAAGCGATCAAGGCACAGTCAAATGTTCCGGAGGAGTGGAACCGCCTGAAAGAGATCTTTACAGATCCTGGTCTCCAGATGATCTCCTTCACGATCACAGAAAAAGGTTACGCTTTGAAAAATGCTGAGGGAAATTACTTCCCATTTGTTCAGGCAGATATCGACAATGGTCCGGAGAAGCCGGGCGCTGCGATGGCAGTTGTATGTGCGCTGCTGTTTGAGCGTTTCAAGGCAGGAAAGCATCCGTTGGCAGTCGTATCCATGGACAACTGTTCCCATAATGGAGAAAAGCTCCAGAATTCCATTCTCACAATGGCGAAGGAATGGGAAAAGAAGGGCTTTGTAGGCGCAGACTTTGTTGCATACCTTTCTGATGAAAAGCAGATCTCCTTCCCGTGGAGCATGATCGATAAGATCACTCCGCGTCCGGCAGATTCTGTATGCAAGGAGCTGGAGAAAGCCGGTGTTGAAGATATTGCTCCGGTCATCACATCCAAGAAAACCTATATCGCTCCGTTTGTTAACGCCGAGGGGCCGCAGTACCTTGTTATTGAGGATAAATTCCCGAATGGACGTCCGGCGCTGGAAAAAGCCGGTGTCTATATGACAGACCGCGATACAGTAAACAAGGTGGAGCGCATGAAGGTTACAACCTGCCTGAATCCGTTACATACAGCACTTGCCGTTTACGGCTGTGTCCTTGGATATACACTGATCGCAGATGAGATGAAGGATCAGGAATTAAACAAACTGGTTCATGAGATCGGTCCGGTAGAAGGAATGCCGGTCGTTACAGATCCGGGAATTCTGTCTCCGAAGGACTTTGTTGATGAGGTGATCAATGTCCGGATCCCGAATCCGTTCATGCCGGATACCCCGCAGCGTATCGCAACCGATACATCCCAGAAGGTCGGAATCCGTTATGGAGAGACGATCAAGTCTTATGTTGCAAAATACGGAGATGCAAAGAAGCTGACAGCAATTCCACTTGCGATCGCAGGCTGGTGCCGTTATCTTCTCGGTGTACAGGATGACGGGGAAGCTTTCGAACGTTCCTCCGATCCGATGCTTGCGGAGCTTACAGAGGTAATGAAGGGAATCGAGCTTGGAAAGCCGGAAACCTACCATGGACAGTTAAAGAGCATTCTTTCCAATGAGAATATTTTCGGAATCGATCTTTACAAGGCCGGAATCGGTGAGAAGATCGAGGAGATGTTCTTAGAAGAGATTGCAGGACCTGGAGCAGTAAGAACAGTTTTAAAGAAATATATGGCTTAAACAGAGAACAGAAAAGGTATCCGCCGCAGGGTGGATACCTTTTTGCATTAGGCAATTCGTACGAAGACATCGATTGTCGTGAGCGGCCGCACGAGGCGTGAGAATGTGCCAAGGCGCATTCCTTATACAAAAATACCTTTGACAGCCGGGAACTGATGTGACAGACACAACAGCTCTTAAACTGTCAAAGGTATTTTTATCTCAGTCGGGCCTCATAGACATTCGACTTGAATTACGGCTCGTTAACCTGAACAACGACCTTCATATAATTACCCGGATTCTTTTCGATATCAATGATGGTTGCCGGCGCTTCATCAATGGAGATGACCTTTGTCAGGATCTTCTTGATATTAACTCTTCCACTGTGGATGAGTTCGATCGCTTCCTCAAACTCACCGGCACTTGTACGTGCACCGCGGATATCCACTTCCTTTTTCGTGATCAGATCGGTCGGGAGCGGAGTTTCTGTTTTCGGCCATCCGGTCAGGGTGATCCTTCCGGCATTACTTACAAGATCAAGGGTGGAGCGGATCGCTGCATTTGCACCGCTGCATTCCATAACCTGCTGTGCCATAACACCGTTTGTGATCTCACTGATTCGTTTTACCGTGTCTTCTGTTTTGGAATTGATCACATATTCGATGCCAAGCTCCTTTGCAAACTGCAGACGTTCGTCGACAAGATCGAGTAAGATCGCGTGAGCGCCGTATGCCTGTGCGATCATTCCGGCAAGAAGACCGATCGGACCGGCACCGATGATCGCGCAGTACTCGCCTGCCTTTAAACCGCCGCGGTGAATGCCGTGAAGGGAGATTGTAAGCGGCTCTGCCATTGCAGCCTCTTCCCAGCTCATATCATCCGGCATTTTTACGAGCATGTCTGCCGGGTGACAGAAGTATTCTGCCATGCCGCCGTCAACATGGACACCGAGTACATGAAGATCGGTACAGCAGTTTGTACGTCCGATGCTGCATGGATAGCAGTGGCCACAGTACAAATACGGATCTGCGATGACTTTGTCGCCGATCTTTAGTCCTTTTGGATTGTCCTCCGGAATGGATTCGATGATTCCGGCTAACTCATGTCCAATAATCCTCGGATAGGAAACGAGGTTGTTAGTTCCGCGGAATGCACCGATATCGGATCCGCAGATTCCGGCTGTGATGATCCTGATCAAAGCCTCACCGGCCTTTGGCGTTGGTTTTTCAATGTCTGCGAGTACAACGTTCTTTGGCTCGTTGATTCTTACTGCTTTCATAGTGAACCTCCTGAATAATATGCTTTAAGAGAGAAACAAGGGCGGATGTGACTGAAAAATCTCAGAGGGATACATCCGCCTTTTGCTACCGGCAATATTATGAAAAAGAATGATTAAAGGTTATCAAAGGTAAATACGATCTTTCGGATGGATGGATCGCGGGAATCAACAAAATCGAATGCTTCCTGTGCTTTTGTAAGCGGGAAGGTGTGGGAAATAGAGTTTGACAGGTCGAGAGTTCCGGCATTGATCATCTCGATCGCTTTTCCGAACATCTTATTCTGAAGTCTGGAACCGCGAACATCCAGCTCTTTTGATGTAATCGCGAACTGGTTGACCTCTGTTGGTGCAGTGGAGAAGCCCATGGTCATGACTCTTCCGGCATTGCCGGTCGCCTGAAGAAGATTGATCAGGGAATCCTTTGTGCATGCAGAGTCGATGGAAACAGTTGCACCATGACCAAAGGTGTATTCCTTTACCTTCTCAACAAGATCTTCTTTTAATACGTTGATCGTATATTTTGCTCCGTTTTTCTTTGCAGCCTCAAGCTTCTCATCCATGATATCAGCCACGATGATGTGGTCGCAGAGCTGACGGGCTACCTTTAAAATCGTGCTTCCGAGAGCGCCGGCGCCGAAGATCAGAAGCATATCGTCCTTTTCGAGCTGTGCTCTTGTACAGGACTGGATCGCGATCGTTGTCGGCTCGATCATAACAGCATCCTGATCGGAAAGAGAATCCGGAAGAAGGTAGCAGTCAGATTCCGGAACAGCAATATATTCACGATATCCGCCGTCGATATGAACACCGCGGACCTTCAGATTGTCGCAGACATTTCCGCGGCCAATCTTGCACGGATAGCAGTGACCGCAGCTTGTTACCTGATTGACGATCACGCGGTCGCCGACCTTTAAATTCTTTACGTTACTTCCAACCTCGTCAACACGTCCGACCATTTCGTGGCCGATGATGCGTGGGTAGGTTGCGGCAGCATTTGTTCCATGATAGATTCCGACATCAGATCCGCAGATACCGGCTGCGGTCATTTTGATCATAACATTGTTTTTTTCATCGATCGACGGCTTTTCTACGTCGATGACCTGAAGGTTGTTAGGACTTACGATTTGTACTGCTTTCATATCTTGTTCCTCCACTGTCTCTTATACACATCTCCGAGCCCACGAGACATGCGCAGATCTCGTA
>ENA-OXEC01000748-OXEC01000748.1-human-gut-metagenome-genome-assembly--contig:-NODE-748-length-9588-cov-5.99402_pt1 | contig 9588 bp, 8 predicted proteins | sample MGYA00249351_ERZ652235 | MGnify/ENA primary metagenome ERZ652235 (study PRJEB26925, sample SAMN05826906) | human gut metagenome | biome: ENVO:2100002; feature: ENVO:00000062; material: ENVO:00002003...
TGGCTGGTTCCCGGCAAGCGGAATCGGCGGTTGGGAGTATTATGTACTTCCGACAGTTTCACTTTGTTTCGGTGGTCTTGCCACTCAGGCACGACAGGCGAGATCAAGTATGCTTGAGGTCATCCGTGCGGATTATGTTGTCACAGCGAGTTCAAAAGGACTGACCCAGCGAGAAGTTATCTTAAAACATGCACTTCCGAATGCATTGAACCCGATCATTACACTGGCAGGAACAAACCTTGCAGTTATTTTCGGCGGTTCCATTGTTATCGAAAACGTATTCTCATTTCCAGGAATCGGCCAGTATATGATTACGGCGATCAATCAGCGTGACTATCCGATCGTTCGTGGCTGCGTTGTCATGCTTGCAGTAGTATTTGCGGTAATTATGCTGTTAGTTGACCTCTGTTACGCGTTTAATGATCCGCGAATCAAGGCGCGTTACGAGAATCAGGGCAAAAAGAAGAAACCGAGCAAGGAGGGAAAATGATGGCGAAGGACAATACATATAAAAAAGAAAATGCGTTTCTGGTCCTCGCAAAACGGATGTCCAGAAACAAAAACGCAATGTTTGGTCTGACATTATTTGTGATCCTGGTTCTGGCGATTATCATTGTCCCGATCGTTTCTCCGTATCAGTATGATAAGATGGACGTCATGGCAATCAAGCAGGGACCGTCATCTGCGCACCTGTTTGGCACAGATGATCTCGGAAGAGATATTTTTACCAGAGTCTTTTACGGCGGAAGATATTCCTTAAGTATCAGTATTGCGGCAGTATTATTTTCAACTGCTATCGGTACAGTCGTTGGAGCAATCGCAGGATATTTCGGTGGTGCAGCCGATACGGTCATTATGAGACTTCTGGATGTTATTCAGGCAATTCCTTCGATGCTTTTAACGATCATTATTTCCGCGGCTCTCGGTGTTGGAATTGATAAAACAATTATTGCGATTGCAGTCGGAACGATTCCTGGCAATGTCCGCCTCTTAAGAGGAACGGTTATGCAGACACGTGAAAACCAGTATCTGGAAGCTGCAGAAGCAATCGGATGTAGTACTGCAAGAAGAATTATGAAGTATGTTATTCCCAACAGCTGGTCTCCGTTGATTGTCGCTGCGACAATGGGCGTTGCAAAAGCGATTTTGGAACTGGCGGCTTTGAGTTACATAGGTCTTGGCGTACAGCCGCCGACTCCTGAATGGGGAGCAATGCTGGCAGGCGCAAGAGGATTCCTTCGTGATTATCCGTACATGCTGATTTTCCCTGGATTATTTATCGCAATTTCAGTTCTCTGCCTGAACATGTTTGGTGATGGACTGCGCGATGCACTTGATCCGAAGTTAAAGGACTAAAGAGGGGGACATGTTATGAGCGAAAAATTTTTAAAGGTGGAGGATCTCGTTGTTGAGTATCGTACAGGTGGAAAAGTTGTACATGCGGTCAACAATGTTTCCTTTGAATTGGAAAGAGGAAAAACTTTAGGACTTGTGGGCGAGACCGGCGCAGGAAAGACAACCATTGCGAAAACGATTCTTCGTGTTCTTCCGGACGCTCAGGCGAAGGTCAAGAGTGGAAAGGTCATTCTGGATGGTGTGGATCTTTTATCTCTTAGCGAGGCAGCAATGAGAAAGGTCCGCGGCGGACAGGTCACGATGGTATTTCAGGATCCGATGACAGCGTTAAACCCAATCATGAAGGTTGGAGAGCAGATTGCGGAAGTAATTCGAAAACATCAGACAAGAGAAGATAAAACCGCAAGAGAGATGGCCGAAGATATGCTTGCTATGGTTGGTATTCCGAGAGAACGTTATGGAGAATACCCGCATCAGTTTTCAGGTGGAATGAAGCAGCGAGTTGTTATCGCAATGGCACTGGCCTGCAATCCACATCTTCTTCTGGCTGATGAACCGACGACCGCGTTGGATGTAACGATTCAGGCTCAGGTTCTCGATATGATGGATGACCTGAAGAAGAAATACAATACAGCCATGATCCTGATCACCCATGATCTCGGTGTTGTTGGAAGAATGTGCGACAATGTGGCAGTGATCTATGCCGGTGAAGTTTTGGAATATGGTTCAAAAGAGGAGATATTCCTTCACCCGCAGCATCCATACACCATCGGCCTTTTCGGAGCAATTCCGGATCTTTCTGTAGATACGCGGAGACTTGCCAATATTGAAGGACTCCCACCGGATCCGACAGATCTTCCGACAGGATGCTGTTTTAATCCGAGATGTCCGCATGCGACGGATAAATGCAGAACGATAAAATTCCCGTTGACAGAAGTAAGACCGGGGCATTTCTGCAGCTGCCCATATTGTGAAGCAGCAGAAAAGGAGGATTAGTATGGCACTTGTAGAGGTAAAAAACTTAAAAAAATATTTCTATGGTCCCAAAGGTGCTGTTCATGCGGTAGATGACGTAACGATGAATATTGATGCCGGAGAGACAATGGGTGTTGTAGGAGAATCCGGCTGTGGAAAGTCAACGCTTGGAAGAACGATCATCCATCTTCAGAAGAGTACGGGGGGATCTGTTCATTTTAATGGAAAAGATATTACAAATCCGACACCGCAGGAACTGAAAAAATTGAGAAGTGATGTTCAGATCATTTTCCAGGATCCGTATTCATCCCTGAATCCTCGAATGACAGTCGAGGATACGATTAAGGAACCGCTCTTAATTAGTGGAAAATGCGACAAGCAGAATGTAGATGCAGAGACAGAACGTCTGATGGATATGGTGGGTATTGCGAGACGAATCAAGATGAGCTACCCACACGAACTGGATGGCGGAAGAAGACAGAGAGTAGGAATTGCGAGAGCGCTGGCTCTGGATCCAAAGTTCATCGTATGTGATGAGCCGGTATCTGCACTGGATGTTTCCATTCAGGCACAAATTTTGAATCTTTTGATGGATCTGCAGGAAGAACATGGACTTGCGTATATGTTTATTACGCATAATATGTCTGTAGTACGCCATATTTCACATAATATTTCTGTTATGTATCTGGGGCAGCTGGTAGAGACAAGTCCGACGAAAGAATTGTTTGCGGAGCCGCTTCACCCGTATACAAAAGCTCTTTTGTCCGCAATTCCGACAACAGATATTCTGCATCCAAAGGAAAGAATCGTATTAAAGGGAGAGATCACATCACCGATCGATCCGCCGCCGGGCTGCCGGTTTGCAGATCGCTGCGTTTATGCGACAGAAAACTGCAGAAAGCCACAGAAACTTGAGGAGATCAAACCGGGACATTTTGTATCCTGCTGCAGAGTACGTGAGATCAATTCTCTTTAAAAGTTGTGAGTTGGATAAACAGGGAGGTCATCATGGAAAAATATCAGAGCTTTCATTTCAGTCCGCTTAATAACCGTTCGATGCTGATGCCCAGAATTCCAAAAGGAACAGAGTATCATGTGGACAGCAGCAGGCTTGTAAACCCGTTTGAACCGATTCCGGAGGAAGTACTGAAGGGAAGAGCTCCATATAGCCTGTTGAATTCCGGATTTTTCAAGAAGGAGATAGAACTGGAAGGCGCAAAACGGCCGTATGGACTTTATGCACCGCAGAATCTTTGGTCAAAAGGTGCCTGCGCAGTGATCTTTGCGGAAAGTGGTGTTACAGCAGAAGAATTTATAAAGACAGGAAACTGGAAACAACTAGCAGATAAATATCTTGTCTCGCTGCTGATCCTGGAGAGCCCGAAGTGGGAAAAAGAACAGATTGAAAGAGAATTTGACTATGCATGGACGACTGTTTATCACGAATTCAGTAAGAGACCAACGGTCGATATCTGTGAGTCGTTTTTCTATCCGATCGGTTTGGGGGACGCCGCTGGCATAGCTGCCGCGTTTGCGCTTACATATAGTGCGACATTTCCGGCATTTGCGGTATGCGGAGACTGCAGCGTGGATCCAGAACTCCTTAATGTGTTGAGAAAATTACCGTCCGATGGAATTGATACATGGAAGAAAACAGAAATTGCAATGCCGGGATTTCTCATTGATAAGAAGGGAAATGCTGAAGCTGTATTCGAGTATATAAAAGAGATCAACCGCGTGAAAGAAGAAAATCTGATCAATCAGTATGGAAGCGTATATCTGGAGCAGCCGAGACGCGGAGCTTATTATGTAAACGAGCAGCCGATTTCGCAGGTATGGCTTGCGGATGAAAATAGTACAAAGAAATTTGACCAGAATGAAATAAATGAAGCAATGCTTCGGTTTGTCCTTCGTTTTTCCCTGTGGGGCGGATCTGGAAATAACCATCTGAGGCCGAAGAGAAGCTGGGAGGAAATCGGAGTAATAAGAGTAGAGAAAGAAATCGCAGGACTGCCAAGGTACTGGGATATCTATGTACCTTCCTGCTATAGGCCGGATGACAAAAAGGAATATCCGCTTGTTGTAGCAATTCATGGATTTTCCTGCAGCCCGGAATATTTTGAACAGACAAGTGACTGGCACCGGCTTGCCGAGGAACGTGGATTTTTTGTAGTTTATCCAGCCGCGTATCCGAGAAATGTAGGGAGAAGCAGATTTCCACTTCCAGGCTGGTGTGTTTGGCCGATCGATCAGGAAGGTGTGGACGAATCCGAATATTTCAAGGTAATGCTGGATGATATGGAAGAAAAGTATCCGATCGATAAGAAACGGATTTATGCGGTCGGACATTCTAATGGCGGACGGATGACACAGAGGCTTTCAAGGACAATGCCGGAACGATTTGCGGCATTTGGGCCGACGGGTGCACTGGGCGGCAAGTCGGCGGACGCAATCGAACCGATCGATGATCATATGAAATGCCCAATTGCGTTTATGATGGGCGAGTATGATATGGCTTCTCCGTCAGTGGAGGAAGGAAGTATTGCCCGAGAGACTTTGAAAGCATACTGCCGTGCAAACCATATGACGCCGCAATTTGAAAACTGGTATGATAATGGAATTTATCATACGTTGGTGATGTATGATAAGGATCATGTTCCTATGATCCGATATACGATCATGAAAGGCTGCCCGCATACATATACCGGAGAGATGGCACAGCTTACCTGGGATACATTCTTATGCCATTTTACAAGAGAGGCTGACGGAAGTATTCAATATCATGGATAATGACTGCTGCAATGCAGGAAGAGGTAAAGATTATGGGAAAATATGAGAGCTTTCATTTTAGCCCGGAAAATAACCGATCGATCTTAATGCCACGGGCACCAAGAGGAACAGAATATCACCCGCCGAAACGGAACAGACACAGAGAATTGTTTCCGCCGATCCCGGAAGATAAATTAAATCATAGCAGCCCGTATTATCAGTGTAATCTTGGAATTACAGAAAAAACGATCGTGATAAATGGCCAGGAGCGGAAATATGCAATCTATGTGCCGGATGGAATGATCTCAAAGGGTGCAGGGATTTTTGTATTCCCGGAAAATGGGACGAACGCGGAAGCATTTATTCATTCTGAAAACTGGATCGCACTGGCGGAAAAATATCATACAGCTTTGGTAGTATTTGAAAGCAGCCAATGGGACAGAGAACAGATTGATAAAGAATTTGATTATGCGTGGGAGATCATCACATTAGAGTTTGTGCAGCGGCTGACAGTCGATATCTGTGAATCCTATATGTATGTTATGGGATTTGGCGCTGGTGCGGAAATTGCCGCAGCATTTGCACTGACGTACAGTGCGACGTTTGCAGCATTTGCGGCTGATGGAAACTGTGCGGTAGATCCTGAATTGCTGGAGATACTTGGAAAACTTCCTTCAGATGGAGATTTGACATTAAAGAAAACAGATGTTGCGATTCCTGGATTTCTGATTGACCGAAGTGGAAAAGCAGAGGAAACATTCGAATATATGAAGACGATTCTTCGGGCGAAAGAAGAAGGTCTGGCAAATGCATATGGAGAAGTTTATCTGGAGCAGCCGGAGCGCGGACAGTATTATGTTAATGCACAGCCTGTTGCACAGGCATGGCTTGGAAATTCCGAGAGTGTGAGTGAGGTATCACGGGAAACACTTAATGAAGAAATGATAAAATTTGTCCTGCGGTTTTCACGCTGGGGCAGTTTTGGAAATAACTGTTTAAGGCCTATGAGAACGCAGGAGGAGATTGGGGTTGTACGAGTAGAACAAATTGTAGAAGGTCTGCCAAGATATTGGGATATCTATGTTCCGTCCGGATATCGATCTGGAGATGGAAAAAAGTATCCTCTCGTTGTGGCGATTCACGGCATGTCCTGCAATGCAGAATATTTTGAACGTACCAGTGACTGGTATCGCCTTGCGGAAGAGAGAGATTTCTTTGTATGCTTTGCGTCGGCATATCCTTATAATGACGGACTGGCAAAATTTCCGGTTCCGCACTGGGCGTTGGAATCAATGGGAGTTCCGCTTCATGATGAGGTGCCTTATTTTGAGAAAATGCTGGATTACATGGAGGAGACATATTCAATCGATCCATCCAGAATCTATGTGACAGGACATTCTAACGGTTCACATATGACGCAGGAACTGGCGCGGAGAATCCCGGAACGGTTTGCCGCTTTTGCTCCAACCGGGGCAATGGACGGGTGGGATCCACAGGTACGGCCATTGGAAGGCTGCGCACAGAGACCGGTATGGTTTATGCTTGGAGAATATGACATCGCTTCCGTATCGCTGGATCCGGGTACAATTGCGAGAGCAACACTTGAAAATTACTGCCACAGCAACGGAGTAGAACCGGGGTTTGAGAATTGGTACGATAATGGAAAATATCATACATTGGTAATGTATGATCAAAATCATGCTCCGATGGTGTGCTTTACAGTCATTCGAAGCTGCCCACATACATACACAGCAGAAATGGCGCAGCTTACGTGGGATCACTTTATGTGCCATTTCCGCAGAAATGAAGACGGAAGTATCCGCTATGACGGCTGAAACAGAAAAACAACAGAGAAGGCAGGCTGACAGAGAATATAGAGGTGAAAGTGGATGGGCGACAGGTACATTTGGGGAGTGCAGCTTCTGGTAGAAGATGTGCCCGGTGCGAAAAGATGGCTTTGTGAAAATTTGTTTTTTGTGGAAGAAGAACATAAAGGGATGATTTGTCTGCGTAATGGAAATTTCCGGTTGGTTTTAAGAGAAGACAAAGAACATCTTGCAGACAAATACGGGCCGGATGATATGTGTCTGGGATTCCGACATATTGCGTTGGAGACACATGATATCGAGGCGGCGATTGCATATTGCGAAAGCCGGGGATTAAATCTGCAGCTCGGAGAAAACGGAGGACCGCGGTATAGTGGAAAAGTATATGGAACAGGAATGAATTATTTCAACATTATATCGGGATATGGATTTACGATAGAGGTCAGCCAGAAGCTGCACAAAAAGATTCCGCCGAACAGGACGCCGATCTGTGGTCTTGAACATGTGGGACTACAGGTTTCAGACCTGTCTGCTGCAATTCAATTTTATGAGAATCTGGGATTCACCGCGTGCTTTGATCCGGTTGTAAATCATGTGGACGGACATACGATTCTCTGCTGTATGGTTGCTGCCGGTGAGACGGTAATTGAGATTTATAAATTTCATGATTTACCGGAACTTTCTGTCCAGAGACATCCGGTAATTGAGAGGCTTATTCTCGGAGGAAATGACTACTTGTCCGGGACAGCTCTGGAGAGAGTAAAATTTATGGAGGAGAAGGCATGTACGATATAACAGCACTGGGTGAAATCCTGATTGATTTTACGTATCAGGGAATCAGCAGAAACGGACAAAAACTATTTGCACAGAATCCAGGTGGAGCGCCGGCGAATGCGTTGACATCAGCGGCTCGTTTTGGGGCAAAAACCGCATTTCTGGGAAAAGCCGGAACGGATATGCATGGACGGTTTTTAAAGGAGATTTTAGAGAAGGAACAGATCGATACGAGAGGCTTTATCCTGGATGAAAGATATTTTACAACGCTCGCGTTCGTGGATCTGTCACCGGAAGGAGAACGTACCTTCTCATTTGCGAGAAAGCCAGGGGCAGATACGCAGATCACAGAGAAAGAACTGGATATGGAAATTCTTGGGAACACGAAAATATTCCATGTTGGTTCTCTGTCTTTGACGTCGGAGCCGGCACGCAGCACTACGTTTGCAGCAATAAAGGCAGCCAAGTCAGCAGGCGCAGTCATCTCTTATGATCCGAACTACAGAGCAACGTTGTGGGAGAATGTGGAAACAGCAAAGCGCGAAATGAAAAGTTTGATTCCATTTGTGGATGTAATGAAAATTTCGGATGAGGAAACAGAACTTCTAACAGATGAGAAGAAACCGGAGCAGGCTGCAAAAGTGCTGATGGAGAAGGGAGTAAAACTTGTAGCAGTTACCCTTGGAAAAGACGGCGCATATATAGCAAATGCAGAAGGCGGAAAGAGAGTTCCCGGATTTGAAAGTAATGTGGTAGATACGACCGGAGCTGGAGATGCATTTTGGGGAACATTTCTTTATAAACTCAGTCAGTCAAATGAATCCATCAAAAAAATTACATTAGATATGGCGGTAGAATATGCCGGATTTGCAAATGCAGCGGCATCACTATGTGTAGAAAATTTCGGTGGAATTCCATCGATGCCGTTGCTTGCAGATGTAGAGAAGCGAATGAAAATGAAATAAGAATGTTGGGTGCAGGCGTAGAGGAAGACGATGGCGAGAGCGGTGAGAAGACGGCGTTTCATATTTAATGGCTGGTATGTAAAATGGAGTCCGAAACGGACGGTGCAGTAAAATACAAGATATTCCATTATGTGGGCGGTTTTCCGGACGGGGAAACTCATGAGTTCGATGAGTTCGGCATACTGTGCCGGATTCCCGCGGAAGAAACCGAGTTTCGTCCCGATCAGCAGGATCAGTCGGCTCACGGAATCGCTCATTTCTGTGGATTCGACGGCCGGCTTTGAGGAGAACCAGAAGATCGCGGCGGCGACAAAGAGTGCCGCAATCCAGGCGAGCAGGCGAAGATAGATTGATCGGTTGTTGTTGAAAGTATTTTCTGATGAAAATGCAGGAGTCGTTTTTGGTTGCTTGTTATTCATTATCATTTCTATATAAAATCTTATTTACAGTCTGTATCGTTCACAGCAATGGCCTTGAGGGCAGGAAATTCGAAGCAATACAATGGTTACGTTGTTTCATGGCAGATGCCAGCCGAGGTTTTTGTCCCAATTTCTTACAGGGAAACATCCTCCTTCGCCCGCGCCCGTCGATCCATGATCGAGTGGATCACTGGGACCATGAAAATTGCAACAATTCCACCTGCAAATCCATTATTATATAAATTCATGCCTCCATACACAATTCCGACATTTAAGGCGACGGAGGAGTGAAGGAATCCGGCGAGAAGTCCGACAAACACACCGAATTCTCCGGCGATGGGTGCCAATGTGGTCGAGAATAAAAGCGCCAGGATCGGTGACGGGGCATTGATGGTCCAGTGTTTCGTAAAACTTGCGAGGAGAACGCCGAACATGATCGGAGCGATGTTTCGGATATGTTTTCCGGTTGCGGAGAAGCCGATGATCGTGAAGATCCCGCCGATC
>ENA-OXEC01000753-OXEC01000753.1-human-gut-metagenome-genome-assembly--contig:-NODE-753-length-9567-cov-31.7433_pt1 | contig 9567 bp, 10 predicted proteins | sample MGYA00249351_ERZ652235 | MGnify/ENA primary metagenome ERZ652235 (study PRJEB26925, sample SAMN05826906) | human gut metagenome | biome: ENVO:2100002; feature: ENVO:00000062; material: ENVO:00002003...
GTTATTTATATATGACGAATTGTCAAGCTAAGTGTTGCACTTAGCTTGACAATTCGTCATAAATAAAAAAGCAATTGCAAAGTATAATATAGATTTGAGGTTAGATTATGAAGTGGAGTTTGAAAAAATTTTTTGAATTAACCAGTGAAGAAGTTTATAAAATATTAAAATTAAGAAATGAAATATTTATTGTTGAACAATCATGTCCGTATATGGATTGCGATGGAAAAGATGAAGAATCATATCATTTATTTGCAGAAGATGGTAAAGATATTATAGCATATTTAAGAATAGTAAAAAAAGGAATTATATATGATGATACAGCTATTGGCAGAGTTTGTGTAAATAAAAAATATCGCAAAAATAACTTAGGCAGAGAAATGTTATTAAGAGCAATATCTTTTATTGACAATGAATTAAACGAGAAAAAAATTAAAATTCAAGCTCAATCATATTTACGTGATTTTTATAAAAGTTTAGGCTTTAAAGAAATATCCGACAATTATTTAGAAGATGGAATTTTGCATATAGATATGATATATAATAAAAAAGTTATATAAATTTAATATTTATTTAATATATTTATAAGATAAGTAAAAGAATATTGTTAAGAAAATATGTTATTATATGAATAGTTTTAAATATATATGAATATTCGTATTATAAAAAAATTTTGCGAGAAAAGAGGCGTAAATGTATACTTATAATATATTACAATGGTTAGCATTTTTCTTTATTTATTGTTTTATTGGATGGTGTATAGAATCAACCATTGTTTCAATTGAACGTAAAAAAATAGTTAATAGAGGATTTTTAAAATTACCTCTACTGCCCATATATGGTAGTGGGGCCATTATAATTTTAATTGTATGCTTGCCAGTAAGGGATAGTATTTTTAAGGTTTATTTTGTGGGCATGATATGTGCTACTATTTTAGAATATATAGTAGGATACTTTATGGAAGTTATTTTTAAAATGAAATATTGGGATTATAGTAACGATAAATTTAATTATAAGGGTAGAATTTGTTTAGTATCATCATTATTTTGGGGAGTATTATCAGTTCTGCTAGTAGAATTTATTCATACATATATTGAAGGTATAGTGCTTCTTATTCATGAGAATAATTTAGAAATACTTGTATCATGTATTTTTGCTATGACTTGCATAGACACATTTATATCTGCTAAAGAATCAATAGACCTTAATAAAGTTTTGAAAAAGATATCTTCTTTAAAAAATGAAATTGAAAACACCACTTCAGAAATCGAAGAAGTTTTAAAAGGTGGATATAAAGATATTTCATATATAACAGCAAAAGAGTTAATAGGATCAACTAAAGAAAAAGTAGAAAATCTAAAAATGAGGTTAGTAAAAGCAACCGAAAAAAGAAAAGAAGAAATTACTAAGCTTAGTTTAGTAAAAACACGTTTAATAAAAAACAACCCTACTGTTTACTCAATACAATTTAATGATGCTTTAAAAGAAATTAAGGACAGGCTATTAAATAAGTATGGAGAAAAAAAGAGTGATATTATGGAGAGAATTGGGATACTTCAAAAGAAAATTGAAGAATTTATTAAAGAATTATAAAAACTAAAAATTAGATAGAAATAAAGGTTTCTATCTAATTTTTAGTTTTTTAATTAATTCCATAATATATACTTTATCTTATAATATTCTTATAAGTCTCAGCCATACTGCAATATTTATCTACAAATGTAACAATTAATCCTTCTAAATGTTTAGGAGGAATTATGGTTAATGGCCACATATGCTTTAAAATTATATCCTGTTCTAATTTACTTAGTGTGAATTCTTTTAATGCATTATTTAGTGCAGTTCTTGGGTGTGTAAGACCATGGAATCTTAAGCCAGTTTCTTTGTAATGAGTATGCCAGTCATAAAGATAATAATCATGCAAAAGAGCCGCTCTGGCAACTGCATCATGATTTAATTTGAATTTTTTACATATTTTATAGCTTAAATAGGAAACATTTATACTATGAACTCTTGTATTTGTATTTCCATGCTGCATGTATTTATCCATAGAACGAAAATTTTTATTGCACAATATATCATTAACTACATTAATATACTCATAATCTCTTACATATTCTTTTGAATTTATAAAAATCATATCCAATATTTTTCACTATCCTTAAATAATATTATTATACATAATTGTATTATACACAATAAATAAATACATATTCTAGTTTAATTTATAAAAAAATTAAATAAAAAATTAGAAAATTGTACTTGAAAACAGCAAAGGAATATGTTACTATTAATACAAGTCAATGTTATTAAAGCCGTTGATAAGAATAGTAAATAATAGAGTTTAGTATAAAGAGAATTTGGCATTTGGTGAGAGTCAAATACTGTAGCTATTATTGAATGGGTCTTTGAGGTGATATCTTGAAATATTTAAGTAGGGATATACGGGAAGTCAGCCGTTAAAATGACAAGATATAATAAAACAATTGTTTTACGTATCTGATAAAGATATATACATGGGTGGTATAGCGAGTGTTAACATTTCGTCCTATTTTAGGAGAAGTGTTTTTTTTATTTATATAGCTTTTTATGCTGCATTAAAAATGTATTAATTTGGGTGGCACCACGAGTCACTTCGTCCCAATATTGGGGATGAAGTGACTTTTTTTATAGAAAATTAAAAAGAAGCTTTTCTAAGTTACATTAGCCACTATTTTTTAGAAGAAAGTAAAACATGGTAGAATTCTTAAAATTAGGAGGAGAAATATGGTCAATTTATCAAAAGAGCAGTTTGAATTAAAGAAAAAAGAAAAATTAAGTTTTTCACTAATAAGTGAATATAGGGGAGATGAAGTTACCCCAATCAGAATATTTAATGGATTTAGAGGAAGAAGAAGATTTATTTTCGAAAGTGGAAGTACAGAAAATTATTTTGGCAGATATTCATTTTTAGGTGAAGATCCATATAAAGAAGTAGTTGGAAGCACCATTTCAGAAATTGAAGAATTAAAAAAAGAAATAAGAATAGACTTTGATAAAACAAGCAATCCTTTTTCATTTAAGGGCGGAGCAATAGGATATATGGCATATGATACTGTTAAGTTATATGAAAATAAAAAATTGGACTTTAAAAATCCTGATTTATTAAATTTACCAATAATAAGATTCAATATTTATAGCAGATATATTTGTTATGATCATTTTACTCATAAGGTATTTGTTGTAGACAATATTTTAGAAAATGATGAGAGAAAATATGAAAATATAGTAGAAAATCAAAAAGAATATATCTTTTCCCTACTACTTAAGCTTTCGAATATTGAAGATATAGAAGAAAAAAAGGACATAGATTTTGAATTTTGTACTACTAAAGATAAGTATGAAGAGAATGTAAGAATTGCAAAAGAGCATATACTTGCTGGAGATGTATTTCAATTAGTGCCATCCTTAAGAATGAAATGTGAAACTGATAAGTCTTTTATTGAAATATATAGAAGACTTAGAGAAGTAAATCCTTCACCTTATATGTATTTAATAGATTATGAGAATTATCAAGTTATTGGCTCTTCACCAGAAAGTGTTGTATCTGTTAAAAATGGCAAGATATCGACGAAACCTATAGCGGGCACAAGAAAAAGAGGTGAAACACCTGAAATAGATAGTCAGCTTGAAGAAGAACTTATTGAAGATAAAAAGGAACTTGCAGAACATGTTATGCTTGTAGATCTTGCAAGAAATGATGTCGGTAGAATAAGCAAAATTGGAAGTGTTGAAGTTCATGACTTTATGAAGATTGAAAAGTTTTCACATGTAATGCATATAACAAGCAGTGTTACTGGGACTATTTTAGATAATCTAGATGGCTTTGATGCATTAAGTAAATGCCTTCCAGCTGGAACGCTTTCTGGAGCTCCTAAAATAAAAGCCATGGAAATAATTGAAGAACTTGAAGAGTATAGCAGAGGAATTTATGGGGGTTCTGTTGGATATTTCTCATATGGCGGAGACACAGATATGGCCATTGCCATAAGAACAATAGTTATGAAAGGAAAAACAGCATACCTTCAAGCAGGTGCTGGAGTAGTATATGATTCTATCCCTGAAAAAGAATTTGAAGAAGCTCAAAATAAATTAATGGCATTAAAGGAGGCTTTAAGATGATACTTTTAATAGATAATTATGATTCTTTTACTTATAACCTTTTCCAATATATAAGTGAATTTGCTAAAACAAAGGTTGTTAGAAATGATGCAATAACAATTGAAGAAATCAAAATGCTTAATCCAAGTGGCATTGTAATTTCACCAGGCCCTGGTACTCCGGATGATGCGGGGATAGCGATTGAAGTAATCAAAAAACTTGGTGGACAGATACCTATTCTTGGAATTTGTCTTGGACATCAAAGTATAGCTCAGGCTTATGGCGGTAAGGTAATAAGAGCAGATGAAATATATCATGGAAAAACTTCAAAGATAAGTGTTAAGGGAAAAGACATATTTGAAGGAATACCAAGAAAAGTTGATGTTATGAGATATCATTCATTAATCGTAGATAATAAATCTGTGCCAGATTGTTTAGACGTTATTGCAGCAACAGTTGATAGAAATATTATAATGGCAGTTAAGCATAAAGAGTACGAGGTATATGGACTTCAATTTCATCCAGAATCGATTTATACACCTAAGGGGAAGCATATGATTTCTAATTTTGTGATTAATATATGTGGCGAAATGAACAATGAATAATTGATCATTAGTAAATGGAGGTATCAAAATGAATATTGTAGAAGGAATTCAAAAATTAACAGAAAAGAAAAATTTAACACAAGGTGAAGTTCGAGATATTATAAACCAAATAATGAGAGGTGAAGCAACTTCTTGTCAAAAAGGTGGATTTTTGACTGCACTTAAGCTTAAAGGTGAAACTGCAGAGGAGATGCTTGGTGCAGTGCAGGCTCTTAGAGATAATTTTACACGTGTTGAAATTGCAAATCCTAAAAACTTAATTGATACTTGCGGAACTGGTGGAGATGGTGGAAAGACATTTAATGTATCAACAGCAGTTGCAATAATAGCAGCAAGTGGTGGAGCTAAAATTGCTAAACACGGAAATAGAGCAGTTTCGAGCAAAAGTGGAAGTGCTGATGTCTTGGGTGAGCTTAATATAAAGACAGATTATAGTGCAGAAGAAAGTGCAGATATTATTATGAATAAAGGTATGGCTTTTCTTTTTGCACCACAGTATAATCCAGCAATGAAAAATGTTGCAGAAGAAAGAAAAGAACTTGGATGTAGAACACTATTTAATCTAATTGGCCCTCTTTCAAATCCAGCACCACTGACAGGACAGCTCATGGGAATATATGATGGAAGTTTGATAGAAAGCGTTGGACAAGTACTTAAGAATTTAGGTCTTAATAGAGCAATGGTTGTTCATGGTGATGATGGCTTAGATGAAATTACAACAACAACTACAACAACGGTATGTGAACTTAATAATGGAGTAATAAATAAGTACACATTAGATATTGAAAAACTAGGATTTAGTAAAGCAAAAATAGAAGATATAGCTGGTGGAACTCCAGGTGAAAATGCTCAAATAATAGTTGATATATTACAAGGACATAAAGGTCCAAAGAGAGATATTGTTGTAATAAATTCAGGAGCAGCATTATATGCAGCTGAAATAGTAGATTCACTTGAAGAAGGAATCAAAAAAGCTGAGGAGTTAATAGATAGTGGGAAAGCATATGAGAAATACAAAGAATTAATAATAGCTTAAAAGTTGAAAAGGGGGCGTAACTTTGATATTAGATGATATAGTAGCAAAAAAGAAAACTCGAGTAGATACTAGAAAAAAAGAAATTCCAATAGATATGGTAAAAGAAAAAGCCTTAGAAATAGTAAAAAGAGAAAATGAATTATATAAAGGAAAATATGAAAATCCATTTAAAAAGGCTTTAAGCAAAGAATGTTTATCAGTAATTGGGGAATTTAAAAAAGCATCCCCCTCTAAAGGTATAATAGTAGAAAATTTTAATATTGAAAATATATTAAATTATTATAATTTTATGAAAGTTGATGCTTTTTCAATTTTGACTGAAGAAGACTATTTTAAAGGAAAGGATGAATATATTAAAAAAATCAATTCTTTAAGTAATACACCCATACTTAGAAAAGATTTTGTCATAGATTTTTATCAAATCTATGAAGCGAAAATTCTTGGGGCAAGTGGAATTTTACTAATAGTAAGTGTATTAGGTGAGGAGCTAGGAAAATATTTTGAAGAAGCCAAAAAGTTTAATTTGCAGCCTTTAGTTGAAGTTCACAATAAAGAGGAGCTGGAAATAGCGCTTAAATATGACTGCGATGTTATTGGAATAAACAATAGAGATTTAAAAACCTTCAATGTATCTTTAGATACTACAAAAGAACTCATAAAGTGTATTCCAGAAGGAAAAATAAAAATAACTGAAAGTGGAATAATGAGTATAGGTGATTTAAAAAAAGCAAAAGAATATGAAGCAGATGGAGTTTTAATTGGAGAATTTTTTATGAGAAATATTGAAAATATTAAATTTCAAGCAGAATATAAAAAATTTAAGAATATAATATAAATTTTAATAAATACACATTTTTATTGAGAAACCTAAAATAATAATTTGGAGCAGAAAATATGAAAGAAATTAAAGTTTGTGGTATTACAAAACAAGAAGAAATAGAATATTTAAATGAACTTAAAGTACAATATGCAGGTTTTGTTTTTACACAAAGTAAACGTGCAGTAAATATTGGACAGGCAAATGAACTTATAAAATGTTTAGATAAGGACATTCAAAAGGTGGGTGTTTTTAAAGATAATTCACTAACAGAAATTTTAGAAATTTTAATGTATGTACCTTTGAATGTAGTTCAGCTTCATGGAAATGAAGACAAAAAGTTTATAAGTGATCTTAAAGAACGAATAAGTGATAATGTTCAAATTTGGAAAGCTTTATCTGTAAAAGATGAAGACAAATTAGATGAATTCTTGTTCAAAGATTACAGTTCACTTATAGATATGTATGTAATAGATGGAGATAATCCAGGTAGTGGAGAAGCTTTTTCTTTAGAAATTTTAAAACAAAAATTAAAAAATTGTGAAAATAAAATTCCATATCTTTTAGCTGGTGGTATAACACCCAAAAATGCATTGAAAAGAGCAGAAGAAGTATGTGCTTTAGGAGTAGATGTTTCCTCAGGGGTAGAAATAATTGAGGATAATATGAGAAGTAAGTCATTTAACAAAATTAGAGAGTTAATAAATAATCTAAAGTTTGAAAATACAAAACAAATTTCAAGAAATAGACAATATAAAAATTAAGAATAATAAAACTATAGGAAATTTATAAAATAAGAGAAATTTATAGATACATTTATGTCATAATTATCAAAACTTAATTTTATAAAAAAAGGAGAAGAAAACATGAATGGAAGATTTGGAGAGTTTGGCGGACAATATGTTCCTGAAACAGTAATGAATGCACTTATTGAGCTTGAAGAAGCATATGGAAAAGTATTACATGATAAAGATTTTAATGATGAGTATATGTATTACTTGAAATATTATACAGGAAGACCAAGCCCGCTTTATTATGCTGAAAATATGACTAAAGATTTAGGTGGAGCAAAAGTATATCTAAAAAGGGAAGATTTGAATCATACTGGTGCACATAAAATAAATAATGCACTAGGACAAGTTCTTTTAGCAAAAAGAATGGGAAAAAAGAAAGTTATAGCAGAAACAGGTGCAGGACAGCATGGAGTTGCAACAGCTACTGTGGCAGCAAAATTTGGACTTGAATGTAAAGTTTTTATGGGATCTGAAGATATAAAAAGACAAAATATAAATGTTAAGAAGATGGAGCTTTTGGGCACTGAAGTGGTTCCTGTCACTAATGGACTTGGAACATTAAACGATGCAGTAACAGAAGCAATAAGATACTGGGCGGCTAATGTTGAAGATACATTTTATGTTATTGGCTCAGCTCTTGGACCACATCCGTATCCAACAATGGTTAGAAATTTCCAAAGAGTTATTGGAGATGAAGCAAGAGAACAAATTTTAGAAATGGAACATAAATTTCCAGATTATGTTTTAGCACCAGTTGGAGGTGGAAGTAATTCAATTGGAATATTTTATCCATTTGTTGATGATAAAGATGTTAAATTAATTGGAGTAGAAGGTGCAGGTAAAGGAATTGAAACTGATGAACATGCGGCTGCTATGTCTAAAAAACAAAAGGGAATATTACATGGAATGCTTAGTTATGTTCTTCAAGATGATGATGGAAGAATACAGGAAGCATATTCAATTTCAGCAGGACTTGATTATCCCGGAGTTGGTCCTGAACATTCTTATCTAGCACAAAGTAAAAGAGCAGATTATGTAAGCATAACTGATGATGAAGCAGTTGATGCATTTATGTATTTAACAAAACTAGAAGGAATAGTGCCAGCACTTGAAAGTTCGCATGCTGTTGCTTATGCAAAAAAACTTGCTCCAACATTAAATAAGGATCAAGTAATAATTGTAAATTTATCAGGGAGAGGAGATAAAGATATGGATGCAATACTTTCATATCTTTCAAAGAAAGATGAATAGAATAGATGAAAGATTTAAAAAATTAAAAGAAGATAATAAAAAAGCATTTATTCCATTTGTAACTTTTGGAACAGGTATGAGTATAAAAGAAACTATAGATTTAGTTTCTGAATTAGATAAAAATGGAGCTACAGTTGTAGAAATTGGAGTACCTTTTAGTGATCCGCTGGCAGATGGACCAGTAATTCAAAATTCGTATATAAATGCATTAAATGAAGGAATAAAACTTAATGATGTATTTAATGCAGTAAAAGAAATAAGAGAATCTAGTGAAGTTCCAATAGTTATAATGGTTTACTTTAATATAGTATTTCATAAAGGAATCGAAGAGTTTATCAAAACTGCTGCAGAATGTGGTGTAGATGGACTTATAGTACCAGATGTTCCACTTGAAGAAAGAAAGGAATTAGATAATATATGTTTAAAAAATAATATTCATTTAATTCCACTTGTGGCTAGAACTTCAAGAGATAGGATTTCTAAAATTGTAGATGGTGCAAGAGGATTTGTATATTGTGTTTCAACTAACGGGACAACTGGAGAAAGAAGTAAATTATATTCAGGAACAGTTGAGTATTTAGAAGAAGTAAAAAAACTTGTTAACATTCCAATGTGCATAGGTTTTGGAATATCTTCAAAAGAAGTTGTAGCAGATGTTAAAGATCACTGTGATGGTGTAATAGTTGGAAGTGCTATAGTTAAGAGAATGAAAGAAGGAAAAGAGGCTGCAATAGATTTTGTTAAAGATCTTAAAAAAGGTTTTGAAGATAAATAAATTCATCATAACATAAATAAGGGACGTAGAATCAGAGTTTAGTGGATAACAACCGAAATTCAATATATGATAGGCTCGATTGTAGGGAAATTTAAGCTAAAACCTGCTAAGAAAAATCAAGTTTTTTTTAGCAGGTTTTTTATATATTT
>ENA-OXEC01000759-OXEC01000759.1-human-gut-metagenome-genome-assembly--contig:-NODE-759-length-9461-cov-18.867_pt1 | contig 9461 bp, 7 predicted proteins | sample MGYA00249351_ERZ652235 | MGnify/ENA primary metagenome ERZ652235 (study PRJEB26925, sample SAMN05826906) | human gut metagenome | biome: ENVO:2100002; feature: ENVO:00000062; material: ENVO:00002003 | host...
CTCGTGGGCTCGGAGATGTGTATAAGAGACAGATATGTTACAGATTATATTAAAGAATTTGGTGAAAATGGTTTTAATATAAATTTAAATGATTTTTATAATGAAGAGGAAGAAGAAACTATATTAAAGGCAATAAATAAAGTGGGATATGAAAAAATAAGTTTAATTAAAAAAGAATTACCAGATTATATTAAATATGAGGCGATAAGAGCTGTTATATTAAAAGAATTTTTTAAAGCCTAGATATTTGTGAAGGAATTTATAAGGAATAATATTAAGTTTTTTAAATATAATTATAGTGTATATAAATATATAAGAGGTGTATTTAAACTTTGGATCCATATCAAATTTTAGGTATAGATAGTAATGCATCAGAAGAAGAAATTCAAGCTAGATATCAAGCACTAATAGAGGAATATACAAAAAATCAAGATGAAACTACTCAGGAAAAAATAAAGCTTTTAAATTCAGCTTATGATATTCTTATAAACAAGGATATATATAAAGAAGTAAGAGCCTTCATAGAACATAAAAATTTTGCTGCGGCAGAAGCAAAGTTGAACTTATTATCTGATAGAAACAGTGCAGAATGGAACTATCTTCAAGGATTTGTTGCTGTACAAAAGGGATGGTTTGAATCTGGTCTTAATTATTTAAAAAGATCAGTAGAGATTGATCCAAATAATATTGAATATATGAATAGCCTAAATACCCTTCAAGCAAGAGTGCTTGATTATGCTTCTAGATATGCTCAAAAAGGCGTAAAACCACAATCTCAAAATAATATGAATGGTTGTGGTGGGGGGAATAATGGTGGTAATGGCGGAATGTGCTAATAATTAAATTTTATAATAAAGTATCATTGAAATTACGAAAGTATGTTTAATGATACTTTATTTATTGCAATTTATAATATTGTAATTTAATTAATTGTAAATTATAAATACTAAATGATATAATTAATTTTTAAAGTAAAGAGATTGGAATAATATTAAATACAAAAGGATGGTGAATTAATGAAATTATCAAAATTTGAAGAACTTATAATAAATAATTCTTCAAAATATAACATTGAAAAAGGTAAGGAACTTTTGAAAAATAAAGAATTACTCAAATTAAACGTTCATAAAAATGATTATATTTATAATATATATGGTAGTTTTAAGAAAGAAAATATTAATGAATTTTTTAGTAGCCATCTAAAGATTGATACAAAAAATGAGAAAATAATTTCATGCAGATGTGGATGTGATTATTTTTTAGATATATCTAAAAATGATAAGAATATATATATATATGTAAGCATTTATACGCAACAGGATTTAAATTTACAGAAGCAGCTAAAGCAAATCTAAAGAAAAAAAGTCCTGAAAACATTAAAAAAAATATTTTGAACAAGTTATATTATATTGATGAAATTAAAAATATTAATAACTCTGTAGAAAAAACTAAACTTACTCTAAGTATTAGTATTAAAGAAGTTGTTGAAACTAATGGAAAAAATTTTGATATAAGTTTGTATATAAACAATGAATATTCGTATCCAGTATTAAGTATTAATGAATGGTTAAATAGCTATTTTAATAAGGAAGAATATATAATAGGAAAGGGTCTTATCTATACATATAAGAAATATTATTTTTCTAAGGAAGATAAGGAGTTATTAGAATACTTATATGAATATTCCTGTGAATTTAATTCAAATAAAAGTACTGTAAGAGTATCAAATAAATTTTTAAGAAGGCTTTTTAGCAAGTTAATAGATAGAAAAGTTAAATTAATATTCAATTCAACTACATATTTGTGTAATATTAAAAAGTCTGATTTACCATTATTTTTTACTTTAAAGCAGATGAAGGATAAGTACATATTAACAACAAGAAAGAATCATCCAATTCCTTTAAATGATCGATTTGATGTGTTTATGTATGATAAAGATATTTATATACCATCATCAGAGCAAATAGAAATATATAAGGTTTTATTTAATGAGCTTAAAAATAAAAATGTGATAGAAATAAATAAGAATATATCTATAGAAGAGCTAAAAGATCTATTGGCATATTTGAATATTGCAGGTGAAAAAATAAATTTAGATAATAATATAATTGAAATTATAAATAAAAATACAGAAGTCATTTTATATTTTAAAAAACAATCAGATAGATATATATGTAATGCAGTATTAATTTGTGACCATGAAGAAGTTGATTATAAAACTGTTATTAATGATAGAAATTTATATGAGAAATATGGTAAAAAGCTTAGAATTATAGAAAGTGAATTAAATAAAAATAGATTTTATTATAGAAATGAAACATTTGAGTTTTTAGGTACAGATGATGAATACTACGATTTCTTAAAATATGGAATAAAAAATCTAAATAATATTGCTAAGATTAATATCTTAAATAATGATAATTTCTTTAACTTTAAAAAAATTGAGTTTAGTGATTTTAGCTTAAATATAAATAGAGATAATAAATATGATTTTTCATTTAAATTAGATAAAATAAATGAATATGATTTTAAAAATATTATAAAAGAATATAAAGATAGCAAGTCATATATAAAGTTAAGTGATGGCAGCTATATAGATTTAAATAATACAGAAATATCTAATATATTAGATATATTTAGCATACTGAATATAGAAAGTGAAAAATCTATTTTGGATATTAATAAATTGTATTATTTAAATGAAAAGATAAAAGATAATAAATCATTCTTAGAAGTAAGAAAGAATTTAGAGAATGTAATAAAAGAAATTACAGATATTGGTGAGCTGAAATTTACAATTCCAGATGATTTAAATGGAAACCTAAGAGGTTATCAGATGGAAGGCTATAAATGGTTTAAAAGCCTAAGTTATTTTAATTTGGGTGGAATTTTAGCAGATGAAATGGGACTTGGAAAGACAATTCAGACAATTACATTTTTACTGTCAGAGAAACTAAAAAAGTCTTTAGTAGTTGTACCGACTTCTTTAATATATAACTGGATATCAGAATTTAATAAATTTGCACCTGCTTTAAAAATAGGAATTGTTTATGGTGATGTTAAGGAAAGAAAAAAAATAATTCAAGATAGCGATAAATATAATATTTTAATTACTACTTATGGATTGTTAAAAAATGATATTGATGATTATAAAGAAATAAATTTTGAATATTTAATTTTAGATGAAGGACAAAATATCAATAATTATAAAACTCAAACTGCAAAAGTGGTAAGGGAAATTAATTCAAGTATTAGATTTGTATTAACAGGAACACCTATTGAAAATAATCTTATTGAATTATGGAGTATTTTTGATTTTATAATGCCTGGGTATTTATATTCAAAAGATGAATTTACAAGAAAATTTTTAAAAGATGATAAAAATATGCTAGAAGAGCTTAAGTTGCTAATAAGTCCATATATCTTAAAAAGAAACAAAAAAGATGTTTTAAAAGAATTGCCTGATAAAATTGAAAATAAAGTTCTAGTTACGCTTCCTAAAAAGCAAAAAGAATTATATGATTCACTGCTCTTAGAAATAAAAAATAAAATTAATAATGAAAGAGAAAAGGAAAATACGATTGAATTATTTTCATATTTAATGAAACTTAGACAAATGTGTTTAGATCCATCATTGATTTTGGAAAGTTATAGTGGCAATAATGGAAAGCTCAATGTTACTGAAGAGATTATAGAGAAAAATATAAATGAACATAAAATAGTTATTTTTTCGCAATTTACATCAATGCTTAAGAGAATAGAAGAGAAAATTAAATATAAAAACATTAATTATGTATACTTGGATGGATCAACATCTGCTAAAAAGCGTATAGAATTAGTTGAGCAGTTTAACAATGATGAAAACATAAGGATATTTTTAATTTCATTGAAAGCAGGGGGAACAGGTTTAAACTTAACTAGCTCAGATATAGTTATACATTTTGATCCTTGGTACAATCCAGGAGTACATGATCAAGCCAGTGATAGGGCACATAGGATAGGGCAAAAAAGAGTTGTTAATATATATAAACTAATTGCTAAAGATACAATTGAAGAAACTATATATTTAATGCAAGAATATAAGAAGAATTTGATAAATGAAGTATTGGAAAATGATGATATAACAGACAATGATGTATTAAATAGGCTAAGTAATGAACAGATAATTAATATTATTTTAAGGTAATAATTCTTAATTTATTCATGAAAATATGTTAGTATAAATGTATATAATTAAAAATTAACGAAAAATACTATTGCAGTATAATTAATTTAGGTAAAGCTGTAGAAAAAAGGGTATTTTAATTTTTATACATAGGAGAAACGTATTTTTTTCTTAAATTTTTTTAAGAAAAGTACCCAAAATAAGTTTATCCTATGTATATTATATTGAACGGGAAAGGAGCCAAGATATGCTCGAATGTGTCTTAAAAGATTTAAATATGGGTGAATATTCTGATATTGATTCTCTTATTGAAAAACATATGCCTTTTATAATAAAGAGTATTTCGGATACTACAGGAAGATATGTTTCGTGCGAGAATGATGAGGAAATTAGTATTGGATTGCTTGCATTTAATGAAGCTATAGAGAGATATGACAATGATAAAGGACATTTTTTATCCTTTGCAAAACTCGTTATTTCAAGTAGAATAAAAAACTACTTAAAAAGCGAAAATAAACATCAACATTCTTCTTTTGAAGATTTAGTTGAAAAAGGTTTAGATATTAAGGACGAGTATATTGAGCAAGAGGAAGAAAATGAATTGTTAGTTGACGAGATAACAAGATTTAAAGAAGAAATAAGCTCCTTTGGTTTTAGTTTGGAAGATTTAGTTGAAGAAGCACCTAAACAACAAGCTACAAGAATTAATGCAATCAATTTATCAGAGCAGATAAGTGATGATGAAGAATTTCTTACTTTCATGTATGAAAAAAAGAGACTTCCAATAAAAAGAATAGTATTAAAATATTCTGTTACGGAAAAAGTAATAAAAAGAAGTAAAAAATTTATTATTTCTGTTGTGATAATAATTGATAAGAATTTCAGAATGCTGAGAAACTGGATAAGGAAGTAGGTGATAAAATGAATAAAGGTATAATAATGGAAGTAAAACAGAATTACGCGATTATTATGAATGACGATGGTCATATGGACAAAATATCTAAAAAGAAGAATATGGCTATAGGACAAAAAATATTTTATTTTGAAGAAGATATTATAAGAACGAATAATATACGAAATATTAGAAGTAATTCATTTATGAAAACAATCGGATCAATAGCTGCATTATTCTTAATAGCATTTACTTTCTTTTATCAGTTATCATATAAAGAAGCAGCGTATGCAGTTGTTAGTTTAGATATAAATCCTAGTATACAAATAGAAGTTGATAATAATAAAACAATCCTTAAAGTTGAAGGAATGAATGATGACGGAAAAAATATTAATTTTAAGGAGTTAAAAGGTTTAAATATTAATGAGGGTATACAAAAAATAAAGAATATATTGGTAGAAAAGAATTATCTAAAAGAAAATAGAGATGTTTTGGTTGCATTTGCATTAGTAAATGAGGATGAAAATACAGATTATGAAGAATCAGTTTTTGGAACTATAAAATCTACATTTAAATCTGAAAAGGTTACTTACGTAAAAGGTAAAAAAGAAGATGTTGAAGAAGCAAAGAGTGCAGGAATAAGCTTAGGAAGATATGAAGTTTTACAAGTTGCAGATGAAGATGCAAAAAAGGAAATTGATAAAGCACCAGTAAAAGAAATTACTGAACTTATAAAAGATAAGGAAAATGTAATTCAATGGGGCGATGATGAAGATAGTGAAAAAGTTAAGGTTCCAGGATCTGAGGTAGTTGATAAAGTGGAAAATAATACCGCTAATACAGATAATAATTCAAATAATACTAATGGTTCGAATAACAACAATGATGGAATTAAGAAACCTGTAATTAATGGTGCAGTTGACTCTAGTAGTAACGCGAATACAAATAATAATAATAATAATAATAATAATTCAGGTACTCAAAAGCCTGAAGATGATATTATAATAGAAGTACCACCGGAAAATAAGGTGCCAGAAGAAACTGTACCACCTAATAAAGAAGAAACTATTCCAGAAAAGGAACCAGCAAAACCAAGTGGAAATGACAATCCATCTGAGAATGAAGATAATAGTAATGATTCAGGAAATGATAATAAAAACCAAGAAAATGATAAGCTTCCTGTTCAAGGTGAAACTAAATAGTAGAAATTTATAAATAAGTTCAATATTATTATTGGGAAAGAATAATTAATGGACGAATTTGAAATAGGCTGATTTTTAATCAGCCTATTTTTTGGTACAAGTATACATTGAGAAAAATTTATAGTATAATAACCAAAAGATTAAATTATAAGTACAAAGAATTGGGGAGACTTACAATGATGATTTATGAATATTTAAAAAATAGGGCATTGGTTTCTGATGGGGCTATGGGAACATATTATTCAGAAATTAGTGGAAATGATATTTCATACTGTGAATTTGCAAATTTAAATGATAAAAATACAATAAAGAAAATACATTCAAAATATATTGAAGCTGGGGCTAAATTAATAAGAACAAATACTTTTTCTGCTAATATTTATGATTTAAGTGTTACACATAAAGCTCTAAAAGAAATTATACATTCTGGAATAGATATAGCAAAAGAAGCTACTTATAACAAGGATATATTTATAGGTGGAAGTATAGGACCAATAAGGAAAGAAAATAGCTTAGATGAATTTGATGAAGAAATATTAGATGAATATAAATTTATTGTTGATTGCTTTTTAGAAAAAAAGATTGATATTTTTATTTTTGAAACATTTAGTAACTATACATACTTAGATGAAATAAGCAAATATATAAAAGAAAAAAATAATGAAACATTTATATTAACTTCTTTTGCATTTAAGCCAGATGGATTTACAAGAGATGGATTAAGTGTATCAAAAGTATTAAGTTATCTTGAAAATATAAATGAAATTGATGGTTATGGTTTTAATTGTGGATCAGGTCCAAGCCATTTGTGCGAAATAGTAAAAAAATCAGCAATAAATAATAAAATAATAGCAGTATTACCTAATGCAGGATTTCCAGAAATAATTCATGAAAGAACTGTTTATCCTAATAATCCAGTATATTTTGCAAAGAAAGTTTCTGAATTAAAGAATTTTGGTGTATCGATTTTTGGAGGCTGTTGCGGAACAAATCCATCTTATGTAAAGGAACTATCATCATACATATCTGCTAGTAAATTAGGTGATAATATTAAAACAAATGTTGTTATAACTAATGAACATACGATTAAGCTAAAGAAAAATAAATTCAAACAAAAGCTGGATGATGGAGAATTTGTAATAGCTATTGAGTTATCTCCTCCTTCAGATACTGAAATTTCTAAGGTTATAGAAGGCGCTAGATTATGTAAAGAAAATAATGTTGACTTAGTTACAGTTCCTGATTCTCCTATGTCAAGAGTTAGAGCAGATTCAGTAATAATGGCATCAAAAATTCAAAGGGAAATAGGAATAGATGCTATGCCTCATATTTGCTGCAGAGATAAGAATACTAATGCAATACGTTCTAGCCTTATTGGATCACATATTGAAAATATAAGGAATGTATTAGCTATAACTGGTGATCCAGTATCAGATGCAAGTAAAGTTCAGACTAAAAGTGTATTTAACTTAAATTCGTTTAAATTAATAGAGCTTATAAATGATATGAATACAGAAGTTTTTAAAGAAGATGGTATGTTAATAGGTGGCGCATTAAACTTAAATGTGTTTAATAAAGAAGTTGAGTTTAATCGTATGATGAAAAAAATTGAAAAAGGAGCTGATTTTTTTCTGACTCAGCCAATATATGATGATGAAGCTATAGAATTTTTAAAAGTAATTAAACAAAGAGTTGATGTTAAAATATTAGCAGGGGTTCTTCCTATTGTAAGTTATAGAAATGCAATGTTCTTACATAATGAATTACCAGGTGTAACTATACCAGAAAAGTATATAAATATGTTTTCAGAAGATATGACAAAAGAAGAAGGACAATCTGTAGGAACAGAAATAGCAGTTGACATTGTTAAAAAACTAAAAGAGGTCAGCGATGGACTATATTTTATAGCTCCTTTTCATAGGGTTAGTATGTTAATTGATATTATTAAACAAATAAGAGATTAAACTTATTAAGTAAATAGTATTAATAGATAAAGTTTTGCCACAACATATTACTTTAACTATAAATAAAAGTAATATGTTGTGTTACTTTTATTTTATATGATTTTTATTTATTTTTCATTTTTTTGAAAAACAAAATTAAAAATAGCACTAACAAAAATGATTATATATCCAATAAAAGAATATATATCTGGGATCTCATGGAATATTATAAAACCATATATGCCAGATATAATAAGACCTATGTAATCATAAATAGCAATACTTGATGCCGGTGAATTTTTGTAGGCAAGAGTTAGAAAAATTTGTCCAAATGCTATACATAATCCACCAAGAACCATATAGACTAAAGATGATTTATATGAATAACTTTCTACATTGAAAAACATAAAAGGAAAGCTTATAAGAGTTGCTAAAGCAATATTGTAAAAAATTATTGTATATGAATTTTCTTTATTGCCTATGATTCTGATCATAGTAAATGCCATTCCAGCAGAAGCTGCTGAGAATGAACCTATTAATGCTGGAAGAAATTCAAAAGAAAACTTAGGTTTTATAATAAATACAGCACCTATTAATGTAATAAATAAAAATAATATTTGTCTTTTATTTATCTTATCTTTACTTATAAATACTCCAAATATAGTTGCGAAAATAGGACCAAGTTTAGATAACATAGCAGAATCTGATAATATTAAATGTTCTATTGAGTAATATAAGCATATCAATGATGCAGTTCCGCATATTCCTCTAATTATTAAATTTTTTCTATTTTCTTTATTTCCAATAAAAGAAAGTCTGTTTTTAAAAATAATTATTGAAATTACAATAACAGCTGTAATATTTGCAACAAAAGCTTTTTGATATAAGCTGATATTTGTAGATAATTTGCTAAATAAGTTCATAGTAGTAAATAATATTGATGAAATTACTATGAATAATATTGATTTTATCTTATTGTTAAAGTTCAAAATAGTTCTCCTTATAATTATATTTTCTAAAGCTATATTAAGCTTCTCATTAATGCATTTTTTCGAATTTTAAGATTTAAAACTTATCTAATATAATATTGCCAATTTTATAAAAATTTATTTTAGATAAAGCGATTTGATAATATATGATTGAAAATGAATTTTATTGAATATTTATGAATGAAAATGATTGATTTATTTCTAAAAATAGGTTAATATATAAATATAATAAATTTAAATGTTTACATATAAGCTTTATATCTATAAAAA